>ODAI010962907.1_pt1 | contig 12348 bp, 10 predicted proteins | sample 1539321 | NCBI WGS metagenome assembly ODAI01 (sample SAMN02144231, study PRJEB22623) | gut metagenome | biome: sheep rumen | host: Ovis aries | place: New Zealand
GCCCTGAGTGTTACGTCCCTTCTCGTTGCCGGCGTCGGCAATGGCAAAGCGGATGGCGATACCACTCTTGTTGATAATCATGAGGTCTTCGTCGCCCTTTACACACTTCATGGCAATCACCTTGCCAGTCTTGTCTGTGATATTAAGAGTCGTAACACCCTTCGAGCCACGCTTGGTGAGACGGTAGCCGCCGTCTTCCACCTTCATGTATGTCGTGCCGTCTTCACGGGTCTGCTCTGTCAACACACCAATCTTAGAGCGCTTGCCATAGCCCTTCTCGGATATCACCATCAGCGACTGCTCTGGGTCGTATGCTACGACGAGGTCGATTACGGCATCGTCATCACCCTGCAGCGTCATACCGCGTACACCTGTGGCAATACGTGACATCACGCGGATATCTGTTTCATTGAAGCGTACTGCACGACCATTTCGTGAAGCAAGGATAAGCTCGTTATGACCATTGGTAAGCATTACGTTTACTACCTCGTCGCCCTCTACTATGTTGATAGCACGAACACCCTTTCCGCGAACACGGGAATAGTCTTTCAGGGTAGTACGCTTTACTATACCGTTCTTTGTTGCAAAGACAACATAGTGGCTGGTGAGGAATTCCTCATCATTGAACTTATGGCTCTGTATTCCGAGGAAAGCATTTACGGCATCGTCCGGTTCCAACTGGAGCAGGTTCTGTATGGCACGTCCCTTGGCATCCTTGGCACCCTCTGGTATCTCGAAGCAACGCAGCCAATATACACGACCCTTCTTGGTGAAGAACAGTATCATGTCGTGTGCATCAGCAGCATAGATGTATTCCGTGAAGTCCTGTTCACGGGTACGAGAGCCGCGAGAGCCTACGCCGCCACGTGTCTGGGCACGGAAGTCTGCCTGCAAGGTACGCTTGATGTATCCTAAGTGTGACATAGTGATGACAACAGGGTCGTTGGCATAGAACTGCTCTGGGTTAAACTCAGCGTTAGAGAGCTTTATCTCGGTGCGACGCTCGTCACCATATTTTTCCTTCACCTCCTGCAGTTCGTCCTTCATCACCTTCTTACACAGCTCTGGGTCATCCAGAATCTGCTGCAAGTAAGCAATGAGTTCCATTATCTGCTTATACTCTTCCTTCAACTCCTCTACACGCAGACCTGTCAGCTGTGACAGACGCATGTCAACGATAGCCTTCGACTGCAGTTCGTCGAGTTCGAAACGCTTCTCCAAGGCACGCTGGGCGTCAGTAGGAGTCTTAGAGGCACGTATCAGGCGTACAACCTCGTCGATGTTGTCAACGGCAATTATCAAGCCCTCCAGGATGTGGGCGCGAGCCTCTGCCTTTGCCTTGTCAAACTTGGTGCGGCGTATGGTGACATCATGACGATGCTCCACGAAATACTTCACGCACTCCTTCAGCGACAGAAGACGTGGGCGACCCTTTACAAGAGCAATGTTGTTGACAGAGAAAGAACTCTGCAGGGCAGTCATCTTGAAAAGCTTGTTCAGGATGACGTTGGCATTGGCATCACGCTTCACGTCAACAACGATACGCATACCCTGACGGCCTGTCTCGTCATTCACATTCGAGATGCCCTCTATCTTGCCCTCTTTTACAAGGTCTGCGATATATTCTATCAGCTGAGCCTTGTTGACACCGTATGGAATCTCGGTAACAACAATCTTATCGTGGCTCTCGTCAGACTCAATCTCAGCCTTTGCACGCATAATGATGCGTCCGCGACCAGTCTCGTAAGCTTCCTTTACGCCTTGGATACCATATATATATGCACCAGTCGGGAAGTCAGGAGCCTTGATATACTGCATCAAGCCGTCAGTATCAATGTCAGGATTGTCGATATAGGCACAGCAGCCGTCGATTACCTCACCAAGGTTGTGTGTAGGCATATTTGTCGCCATACCCACGGCGATACCGTTACCACCGTTTACGAGGAGGTTAGGAATCTTTGTAGGCATCACTGTCGGCTCCTGCAGAGAGTCATCGAAGTTGTTCATCATATCGACGGTATCCTTCTCAAGGTCGTCCATGATGTGTTCGCCCATCTTTGAAAGGCGGCACTCCGTATAACGCATCGCAGCAGCAGAGTCACCATCGACAGAACCAAAGTTACCCTGTCCGTCAACAAGAGTGTAACGCATGTTCCAATCCTGTGCCAAACGCACCAGCGCACCATATACGGAAGAGTCACCATGAGGATGATACTTACCAAGCACCTCACCTACCACGCGGGCACATTTCTTATAAGGTTGGTTACTGGTATTACCAATTCCCAGCATACCGTAAAGAATACGGCGGTGAACCGGCTTAAAGCCATCGCGCACATCGGGCAGAGCGCGAGCTACAATGACTGACATCGAGTAATCAATGTAACTCGTCTTCATTTCTTCCTCAATATTCACCTTGAGGATTCTGTCACGGTCAAAAGTTTGTGTTTCGTCCATTTAAACCTATTTTATCTGTTATATATTATTTTAAATTTGGGCTCAAAGGTACGAAAAAAAAAGGGCATAAACGCGTTGTAGGGCCTAAAAAACGTTAAAAACGGGATTTTACCACTCAAACTCCTCTATATAGCTATCGAACTCAACGTCCTTATCCCAGCCAATTTCACGAAAAGCCTTTCGAATATGCTCTTGAAGAGCTGGAGATATGAGTCTTTCGCCTTTTCGGAACTCATAATAGTAGGTCTGGCAATGCTTTTTGATGATAGCTTGGCGTACAAAGTCCACCACCTTCTTTGGCATATCGTCATTGAAGAGCTTCATCATGCCCTTTGCAAATCTCACCCTTTCAGAACTCTTATAGGACTCACACTCATCAGTCCCTACCCCAGCATATTTCGGATTCACACAATTAAACTCTTTTGTGGTATCAGGCATCTGCTGCCCCACCTCCCAACGCAAGCACTGGTCCTTCTTCGGACATTGCTCTGCATAGCAAACAGTATAACCATTTGCAGCCTTCTGTTTAAATAATTCTATCTCTTTCATAACAATTGCAAAGATACAAAACAAATTCCATATAACAAAGGGAACTCTCCTATTTTTCCGTAAATTTTCCGACCCTTACGGAAAAACTTTTCGCTCGGGACGGAAAAAGATTTCGCTAGTTACGGAAAAAAAGGTTAGCGGTTACAGGTTAGCGGTTATTGAGGCAAGCGACCAAAGCGATGACGATTACAGTTGACAACGACCCCTATTTATTTTATTGAACATTGATCATTGAACATTGAGAACCTTTGACTTTTGACCTTAGACCTTTGACAATTATATTATAGATATTTAGTTCACTATTTATATAATATATTATATATTAAATAGTGGCTCTGCAAATCACCCTACTCTTTCAAAAATAAATTACCCCACTGTAATCGGTGTAATCGTCATCGATGCTTCAACCATCAAACCCACCGATTACGATTACAGCGATTACACCCACCCTAATTTATTTTTAACAGAAGGAAATACAGAAGATCTAAAAAAGCAAAAAGAGTGAGTAGGATGTAAGAAATCGAAATCAAAGAACTCTGATTGATAATCCTCATTAACATCACTCCTATTAATATATTTCCTTGAATCTATTATAATAAAGGGAATCCATCTTTTATTGAATAATCATTAATATCTATTTCAAATGTATCATTTAAAATATCCATCAGATTTGCAAAGAATTGCTGCAAGCAACTTATTTCCTTATTCGTTTTATCCTTTATTTTGTAAGATGCATATCCAACATAGTCTCTGTTATCATCTTGCAGATGATCTAATACAAACAAATTGTGAGACTCAAGTGATAGAATTGATTTAGGTAACCATTCTATATCTGACCCATCATATAATTCTGTATCTATCACAAAAAATCCTTCATTACAATTTTTAGGATACTTATATTGGAAAAAACAACGTTGAAGCGATTTTTTTGATAACTTTCCATAAACAAATACAAATTTATATATTACTCTTAATTCTTGTAATTTCTCAAACGCTTCAAGTGTTGTTAAAAATGTTTTCTTATTAAGTGATGATTTTACTTCAATTACAGCGATAACATAAGAAGCATTGATAACTTTTAAATCTCCTATAGAATATGCTATAGATTCGCTCCCCTTACGAAAAATTATAATATCACATTGAGTTGATAACTTATCTTCAGTCTTGATATTGTCATTGAGAATAAACCCTTGACATATCCCATACTCAATTGGCAACAATTTTCTCAGAACTTGTCGTAAAAGAAGCTCTCCGACATAACCAACAGAAGGTCTATGTTTTGTGAAGTTCTTTCTTGCCTCTATAATCTTCTTTATGAGAATTCTTGCCTGCTGTCTATATTTATCTTCTTGTGTCACAATTCGAATCTGTTGAGTATATATTTATGTTTGCTTCCGAAACAATAACGTCTGATTCATGCAATGAATATATAATTGGATAGCCTTGGCTCTCAAGTTCTTTCAATGTGTACAGCAACCACTTTGATTCAGCATCACACAATTCACATGTTCCACTGCAATCTTCTGTGTTATTGCAAGGATGAGGTGTATATGGGATATTATTTATCTCTGCAAGCCTAACCCTAATAGATTTTAGCAATGCGCATTTATCTTTTCCCTTCATACCTATAGTCTGTTTTATATTCAAAGAGATCAAATGTTGAATAACCCATGTCCTCAAGAATGTGTTTACTATTCTGAACATCATCTTGTTTGTTGTATCCGTTGATTAATGGAATGCGCACCATCACTTTGTCAGCATAGCCACAATTTGCGAGTCGTTTTAGGTTTTCTAAAACAAGTTTGTTGTTTGATTTAGTATACAATTCATATATTTGAGGATTAGCATCCTTTATATCAACTATCATTTCATTAAAGTATGGTAATAGGGCTTTTATTCGCTCAAAAGGGACATTCAATGATGTTTCTATCGTAATGTTCCATTTCTTTGCACCTTGCTCAAGTATTTCAATTATAAAATCAGAATATAACAAAGGTTCTCCGCCCCCAAATGTCACTCCTCCTTCTGTGGCTAAATAATATAGTTCATCAAGAGCAACTATATCGTACACATCACTAGGTCGAGAAAACTTAATGTTTGACAGGTCTCTATGGCATTGAGGATTTAGGCAATACCGACATCTTAAGGGACACCCATAGAAGGTAACCAACGAAGTAATACCATTTCCATCAGTCCCCATCCGCAATCGATCGACTCCCATCACAGGGGCAAGTTTATTCTCTTCCATCCTCACTTATAACAAAAGTACGATCCATACCATAACCATATGAACTATATTCATCATGGGGATGAGTTTCATATATCGTTTCAAATTTAAAATTTTCGGAACATCCGTAGGGAACACTAATTTCTATTTTTGTAAAAGAGCTAAAATCAACATTCTCTCTGCCGTAAGACTCGCTTATTGTACTGCCCATAAAATGATGAGGTGATTCATACGCTTTAGGTATACCAATAGGCCTTTGTATTCTCTCAAATATTTTCTCATTAGCTTTGGTATATTTACCCTCAAAACGTATTTTTCTTAATTCATAGCAATCAAACAAAGAACCTCTTTTTATTTCCTTCACAGATGCGGGAATAATAATTTTAGTCAAGTTTGTGCATTTCCCCAAGCATCCTTCTGGAACTACCTTTATATTGCTTTTCTGCCATATAATTCTTTCAAGTTTTTCTGCATGGTAAAATGCCCACGGTTCAACATCTACAATATTTACTCCCATGAATACATCTGTGACAATAGAGTCGTAAAAAGCGAATGAATTGATTCGAGATATTGGAGGGTATAATGCAACCTCCGTATCTTCGAAATGTGAAATTACGTTACCATATCCTTTGTCATACAGCACTCCATTCTCAGAAACAAATGTTCCATGATCAACACAATCAATATGCTTGGTTCCAATAAAAGGATTAATTCCAATACTATTGACTCGTGACGGGATTATTAACCTATCAATTTGACATAAAAAAAAGCAGAAGTCTCCAATCTTTTGTAAATTACTATTTAAGGAGATATTGCTAATGCCACAATAGGCAAAGCAACTATCCCCTATGACTCTTAGGGAATCAGGTAGTGTTACATTTTGTAAGTTATTGTTAGAATTAAACGCATTAGCCTCTATTTCCACGAGAGTATTGGGGAAGGTTAACATTGTGATATTACACCCCATAAAGGTCTCTTTGGGGATTATCCTTATATTCCCTAACGATAAAACTTCCGAAAGATTAGTACAACCGTAAAAACATCTATTTCCTATGCTCGTAACACTCACTGGAAAATCTATTTTTCTTAATCTTTTACAACACATGAATGCCTCGTCTTGAATGCTACATAGGCCTTCAGGAAATATTACTTCTACAAGATTATAGCTATCAGCGAAAGCTCTTTCCCCAATTGTTTCAACACCTTGAGGTATTGTAAATTTAGAATCCTTCCCAAAATATGAAATCAGTTTCTTCATATCTCTTGTATATAGTGCATAATCCGATACGACAAAATTACAAGAGTGACTTTCGATATTATTTATGTAGTATTTCTCTCCCCAACCATCCTTATATCTACTAAATGGATTCTTACCTATTAAAAGCACAGACGATGGAATTATAATTTTTTTAATTGAAGCATAATAAAAAGCATTGTCACAAATTATTCTTGTCCCCTCCGCTATTTCATATTCTTCTGCCTTGATGTATCCAGTGCTAATTAAAATCTTTTTATCCTTTGAATATGTGACACCTGCAGAATCTTTGATAGAATTCTTGTTATCTTTTATAGAACAAAAATCTTGAAGTGCCGATATTTGCCTCACCTTAATAAGAGATTCTATATGGCCTAATTTTGCAGCTTTGACGAAACACGAATGTGCCTCAACTCTATCCTGTTCTGTAGCAACACCATATTGTAAACATTTTCCAACGATGTAAAGAGATTGTGGATTGTTTTCTTTTGCTTTCTCTAATAATGAGTTGTATGCCTGTTTTGCATCATTTAGATTAACTCTAAGGTAATATTTTGCATACCACAATAATGCCTCTTCTTCGTTTCTGTCTGTTCCAAATCCTTTTAGATAATACATTGCAATTGTCTTCTGAGATTTTAAGTCAGATCTTTTAGCCGCTTCTAACGTCCAATAGAATGCCATTTGGAAGTTGACATCAACCCCTGTTCCATTTTTATAGCATATTGCAAGGTTCTTTTGAGCTATAGCGTTCCCTAATTTAGCAGCTTTTTCATAATAAAAAATAGCTTTCTTTAAATCAACCGCAGAGCCTTTCCCATATTCATAACATAATGCTAAATTATTGAGTGCAGCAGGACTATTTTCTTTTGCTGCACGAGAATACCATTCAAACGCCAAGTTTTCATCTTTCTTTACACCATAGCCCTTAGCATAGAAATAACCAATATAGAATGCTGCAGAAATACTGCCTTGTTCTGCTGCCTTATAGTACCATTTAAAAGCCCTTTTGGGAGATTCACTTTCATCATATGCACCTTCTCTGTATATTTCACCTAACTTTTCTTGAGCTTGACAATACCCCAATTCGGCTGATTCTTTAACCAACCTCAACGCCTTTCGTTCGTTTTTTCTGACTAATTCTCCCGAATCGTAATATGTTGCTAATATATAACATGATACTGGATGTTTTAGTTTTGCTGCTTCAATTAATACCTTTAGACCATGCTTTTCATCTTTTTCTGTACCCCATCCGTTTATATAACATTTGTATAATTCATGTTTTGCAAACGGATTATCTAAGGCTGATGCCTTCTCAAATAAAGAAAAAGCTTTTTCTTTATCTTCTTTAACTCCTTCCCCTGAAAAATAGCAACACGCTAAATCATATATACAATCAGGACAGTTATGATTCGCTCCCAATATATAATACTCTACTGCCTTTTTCATATTTTTAGTAATGCCTTCACCATTACCATACAACACTCCAAGATTATAGAAGGCTGAAACATATTCCTGCTCAGCAGCTTTTTTATACCATTCAATTGCAAGTTGATAATTTGGTTCAGACACTATTCCTAATTGATACCAATTCCCCAACATATTTTGACACCTTTTATCTCCATAGGTTGCACATGCTTGTAATTTGTGAAATAGCTCAGAACAGTATTTCTCATCCAACATCTCTGATTTGTTATCAACTATTGTTTTGGCATCTTCAAATACTTTATCGCAATCATATTCGAAGATATCACGATTTGAACATAGAAAAGCTACACAAGTCCATTCTTTCTCACTATCAAGTTGTCGTTTATCTAGATATTGCTCAAAATAAATGTGCTTTTCAATAATAGAAACAAAATCCTTTAATCGCTGTATACGCATTGTGTTCTGCATAGGAGAGACCAATACATACTCATTGTCACCAGCCGATTGTTCCTTGACGATCTTAGAAAAATGTTGTAAATCGTATGAGTCAATATCAAGTATATTAGATAGCAGGTGAATGGTAGGAATTTCAGGAGAAAAATTTAAATCTACATTTGTCAGATCGTCAAATTGCTTGTTAATTGCAAGTATCTCTGCATTAGGATAAAATCTTGAGCAAAGTAATTCGGCTCTTGATAAAGCCATAGACGATGGTTCTATTAAAATAATTCTTTTTACCTTCTGTTCTTTGTTGTGTTCCTGAAGGTAATCGTGATAACAAATTGTAGCAAGGCCCTGCCCACATCCGTAATCAACAATTTCAACTTCACTATATTTTATTGCATTCTTCTGCATATGCTCGAAAGCATATTGCAGTTTTGCATTGTGCATCTTTCCAAAAGCATAGATATACATCTGTAGCAGCGGTTCTGAGTCTAGGACATCAACACCTCTATTTAACGACTCGTGAAGTTCGTCACACAAATCACTTGGCAATTTTCGAACAAAATCAAATGCAATATCCCATACTTTTAGAAAAGATGGTTCTTGCAAATGCTCTATTAAATACGAATATGCTGTTTTACATTCTTTCATTTCCCTGTTATTGTATCTGAAAATCTATTTTCTTGATGATGTTTCCAATTCAATAATGCTAGTTGTTTGGTTGTATTAGCATAACAATATTCGCATAGATGAGGACATGTATCATATTCGCCAATATCTTTTGAAGCCATACATTCGCAAAACTCTCTCTGCCCACGATCCTTCTTGTGAGTGCTACAGAAATAATGATTATTTGGCAGAATAATTGCACCTTCAGGAATTTCCGAATCACTAAATAATGACGGGGCAGGCATGTGTTCTATCTTTATTTTCATAAAGTCCATCAATTCCTTATCTTCCCATGCAAGTCGAGCGATAAGGTCACCATCGATACATCTATTATGAAGAATTCCATATTTTGAAATATCAATTTTCTCTCCACAAGTTGCGAGTTGAAAATTCCATCCTCTTTCTGTATTCATAGTTGAAAGTTTTTCTGCAAACTCCTCCATTTGGTTTATTTCCCATTCATGATATAGTATACCATTCACATCAAGATTATGCTTTACCTTCCTATACATTGCTATATCAGCATAACTGAATACAAGTTTTTCTGTATAATCTTTCAGCTGATCACCTATATTCTGAACCTTCAATAGTAAATCATTTACTGATATATCATCAGTCAATATCATTGGATCAAAACGCCATATTACTGAACCTTTTCCTAGTTGCTCAACAAGTAACTTAAAGGTTTCAATACGATTTGCGAGTGATGGGACTTTCTCTAGTCTTTCATGTTCATAATCATTAAGAGTATATTGAATATAGCACTTGATATTCAGTTCTTTTAACCTATCTAAGTATGGCAGCAAAGGACGAGGATTCTTTGACCAAAACACAATGAATCGAGTTTTTTCATATGAAACATATGATTTAACCCCATTAAACGGATTTGTCCATGCAGAGTAACCTTTCTGCAGCCGATGAAAAAACCAATCAGCATAAAAAGCAGGAATATCAGTACTTCTGCTTGCCGAAACAATCAAAGGAACTTGCATTTGCACTATATTTCCTTCATCAGTAAGTCTTTCTATTTTTTTCCAGGTTGCCATAAACAACTACTTTAGGTTCTATTCCAGCCACAAAATTACAACTATTTTTCAAACTGACAAAGAAAACTGTAATATTTTTCAAAGATAAGTTTTTCGCGTTTTCCTTCATCTCCTTTTTAGCTTAATAGAGTGGAGAGTTTATGAGGTGTAAATAAAAAAAACGTGAGCAATATACTTCGTCTACGTCATCTGAGGCATCGCCAAACACCTTGTAATCTTAAACGAGTAAATGCCCACGCCAATCTGGCGTGAACTATCTACTAATGTTCTTGATTACTTCTTCTGTCAATTGGCGATTTTCAGATGACAAGAATCAAAAGTGGATGTTCAAATCCTATATGTCTTTAGTTTATTTCGATTATGTCATAAGCATTAGCTTTTTAGTTGGTTATTATTGGTTGAAGTACTGTCCACTAACGTGATTGTTTGTAATTCGAGTTACGAAATATGCTTCTTGTCTTTCCTCGAATATAATATACCACGTAGTATGGTTGCTTCTATTATACGATATGTACTTAGCATCCGAACCATATCTGAGGAAATGCTCTGGTACATCTTTATGGGGGTATGTATGAATATGCTCATTTATATATTCCACGAGGTCTTCAACATAGGAAACGGCATAATCAAATATACTCAGATAATGTTTTTCCACAAGGATTCTAATCAACTGGAAAAGGTCTTCCTCTACGTCTGGGGCAAAGAGTACCTGCTTCATTGGAATAGGCCCTTGATTCTAGGACGTAAACGATTTAGGAGTTCCTCGCCAGTTATGGCACGACTGATATCGCTTCTGGTGTTAATCATGTTGACCAACACTGCTTCTTGTGCCATCTGTGGCTCTTCTTCTATTTGTTCATATTTCTTCATTTCCTATTATTTAGATTTCTGAGTGCAAAGGTACGATTAAGTTTTGAATAATACAAAAAAATAAGAAATTATTTTTATCTTGGGGCATTATCATGACGAAGTAACTTGGACGAATGTCAAAATTACAACTATTTTTCAAACTGACAAAGAAAATTGTAATATTTTTCAAAACTAACTCGCCAAATGGGTTTGGAAGACGATGTACTCTTTATCTCCTTCAAGGGTGAAGGTGTCGCCTAAGGATTCATTGAGGGTGCCTTGCCACATCTGGTCATAGGGATAGGAGTTCCATCTGAGTCCTTGGCTCTTCATCTGCATATCATTGCCAAAGGGAAGGAATATGCTGACCTGTTGTCCAGCAAAGCTGGAGAAGGTTGTCTTACCCTTTGCAGGGGTAAAAACGCCATAATCGCTTATCATCACTGGCTCTATATGAAAATCGCGCATATAACGAGCCATGAGAAAGATATTCCCGATGGTATGGTCTTCACGCTTTCCTGTTGCTCCAAGGTATGTTATATGTGTAAAGCCCTGGAACATACAGAATCGTGTTGCCTTCGTCAGGTCATTATCCTCCTGTTCGTCAATCTTGTGCCAGATATGACAATATTTTTCTTTTATCGCTTCATCGATGGAGTCACCATCCCCTACAATAGCGTCAGGTTCCCTACCCCATGCAAGAAGACTTTTTGCTGCACTGTCACAGCAACATACATAGTCAGCTTCTTTTAGGGCTGCCAAAGCTTCAGGCGCTGTAGGAAACTCTCCTGCAGCAAGTATAACACAATTATTCATTTTTTTGTCAAAAGTCAAAGGCTTTATTTTCAATGGTCAATTTACTTCACATAGATATGTCCATCTTTATCTAAACCGCAGGCGGAGACATCAACTCTTGTGGCGGTGCTGGCATTGTTGTAGAATGTAGCACGGAAAACACCATCGGCATCAGGCTTTGCGTATGGATTCCAATACAGGGTGCGACGATAATCTGTCGGCTCAGCAGGTTTTGCTGTGCTATAGTCAGGCTGATAGACCTCTTCCGCATACGTTATGCCATCGAGAATATAACGGCGGTCTCTGTATGTATAGCGTCTTCCATCCATTGGCTCAATCCACAATGTCACAGCAGGTGCTCCATCGACTTCCAGATGAGTGCCGTTACGTTTGTCATAATCGGTATAGGCTCGTATATTCTTCATCTTGTTCAGACGCAGGGCTTCCAGCATGGCTGTCTTCGTCATTGGCACATCGTGCTCGTTGCTGGTCTGTACGTAGTTACGATAGAATGACGTTTTGTTGTCATATATGCTTACAAGTCCTCGTATCTTGACATCTGTTGCCTGGTCAAGATACCCAAAGAGATATGTCGATGCCTGCTTTGCAAAACGTGTCATATCGAGCACACC
>ODAI012848436.1_pt1 | contig 12348 bp, 5 predicted proteins | sample 1539321 | NCBI WGS metagenome assembly ODAI01 (sample SAMN02144231, study PRJEB22623) | gut metagenome | biome: sheep rumen | host: Ovis aries | place: New Zealand
AAATGAAGAAATAGAAGCTGCCCTCGAAAATGCTTCGTACAGCCTGATAAAAAGAAGCGGTTTCGTGTATTCTGAAACATATTCTGATACACCGCATAAAAAGAACGATATTTACGTTTTCGGAGCAGGCTCATATTTCGGAAAACGTTTTGCCGGTGATGTTTATGATGTTTCGAGCGGCGGAAATCACAAGGTATACCGTTATGCTGTACCGCTGTTCATGTCGATAGGGGGAAGTGCATGAAGAAATATTATTCTCTTACAGTCAAAACTTTAGCCCCTGTCCATATCGCATCGGGCAGGAAAATTAACAAGCTGGAATATGTTTATTCCAAAGATAGCAAAACCGTCTATGTTATGGATATGATAAAGCTTTCGGATCATTTCGTGAAAAGAAAGCTCATGGACGTTTTTATTGATCGTATCCAGAAAGGCGACAAGACATTTTCGCTGTCTTCGTTCCTCAATGAAAAAGCTGTCACTGAAAATGAGTACAGACAGTTTGCAGCATACAGTTACAGGAATGATAATATTTCTGCATCACCTAATCAAATGGAAATACAGGGATTTATCAAAGATGCCTATGGCTTTCCGTACATTCCGGGAAGCAGTATAAAGGGGGCATTGAGAACAGCGATAGCATATGACGAGATCATGGCTCATCATGAAAAGTATTTGCAGATATCACGAAATATTGCTTCGGATATCAATAACAGCAAAAGACTGAATACTGATAGCATAGAATTGGAAACAAAGATCTTTCATACTCTGAAAAGAAAGAAAAAGAAAGAAAACGGTAAAGAGATAGTTCTGCATAAAGATATACTTAATGACTGTATGGCTGGATTTCTCATAAGTGACAGCCGTCCGGTACCGAAGGAAAGTCTGATACTCGGAGAAAAGACTGATCTGCAAATAAACGGCGATACACACACCATTAATATCCTCAGAGAATGTATTCGTCCTGAAACGGAAATAATTTTTGATGTTGTCATTGATGATGAATTATTCAAATTCAGTGCTGAAAACATTAGTGACAGTTTGAAGTATTTCTATGAAGATTACAACAGCGTATTCCGCAGTATCTTTATTGATGAGGCAGGAGGGGCGGTATACGAGCCGGAAAAAGGCAAAAACAGCGAGTACATCTACCTCGGAGGCGGAACAGGATTCCCGTTGAAAAGTGTGATGTATTCCCTTTTTGAAGACAGCGAGGAAGCAGCCAAGATAATCTCAAAAATGCTGGATAAGAGTTTTAGTTCTGCGGATCATAAGAGCTTTACAGAAAAAGAAGGGATCTCTCCTCAGGTATTGAAATGTACAAGATATCAGGATAAGCTTTATGAAATGGGACGCTGTGAAATAAGTTTTAAGGAGAAGAAATTATGAAAATACTGTTTTCCCCAGTTGGAATGACCGATCCTGTATCACCTGACAAACCCAAAGACAAGGGTACATATCACGAAGGAGCACTTTTACAGATATGCCGTCATTACAAGCCTGATCTTGTATATATCTATATGTCAAAGGAATCCTGTGAACTTGAAAAGGAGGATCACAGATATCTGCACGGTCTTGATCTGCTGAAAAATGATACGGGACAGACTTTTGAAGTAAAGACCATTGAGCGTTCCGATCTTGTCGATGTGCATATTTTTGATTATTTCCTTGATGAATATAAAATGTTACTGAAAAAAATACGTGACGAGCATCCCGATGATGAGATATTCGTCAATGTATCCTCCGGTACACCTGCTATGAAAAGTGCTTTGCAGATACTTGCTGCGGCCACCGATCTCAATTTAAAGCCATTGCAGGTAAGTACGGCGAACAGGAGTGCCAATAATCCGAGAGAATGCAGCATAGAAACTGAATGGAAGACTAATCTTGACACTTCGCCCGAATCTCCGAACCGTGTGGAAGAATCATCAAATAAGAATCTGCTTTTTGAATTCAACAAGAAACTTCTTATCAGTCTCATAAACAACTATGATTATCACGGTGCAAGACTGCTTGCCGAAAGTATGCACGTATTTCTTACCGTTGAGACTCGTGAACTTCTCAATGCAGCAGTTCTGCGTTATGACCTGAAAACCGAGGCGGCTAAGAAGTTATTTGATAAATGCGGACACAGCGATCTTATGAAGAATAAAGATGTTGCTTCCGAGTATTTCATGCTTCTTGAACTCAAAGTGAGAAAAAAAGAGTATCTTGACTTTCTGCGTGGAGTAACTCCGCTGATACTTGAAGTATTTTATAATATGGCTAAAAAGGAACTGAAAACCGACCTTACAGAGTATACGGATCATCCACGTAACAAGTATAACTGGAACAGCGGTAAACTGAAAAATTCAGTGCTTGACGGTATGTTTGATCAGAAATCTCAGTATCACAAAAATCCGAGACCGATGAAAGGCGGAACGTATCCGATAAATTATGTGCTTTCATGGCATATCTCAAATCTTGCCGAGAATCTCAGTAATGATAGTAAATTGGTACGCAGGACAATAAAAATAAGAGAGTTTGAAGAAGAAGTCCGCAATTTAGCCGCTCATACCATGACGAGCTTTACAAAGGACGAGATAAAGACTAAAACTGGCTGGACTCCCGAAGATATGATCAAAGAGCTTTATGACTATATCATGAATTATACGTCAATACCTGTTGACAGCAGTACGCTTACTATATATGACGAACTGAATAAAAAGCTCATAAAATTGATCGGGTAAGCATAAAGAAAAAGGCTGGTTTGATAACGCAGATCATACAGCTCTTATCAGTCATATGAAGCTCCTGAAACAGATCATCAGCACAATGGATATTGAACAAGTCAGGCGGACGAACATTGATCGAACAGGATATGCAGATTACGGAGTTGGAACTTGATGAGACCGATAGTATTTTTTGATTCAGAAATTGATCCCGAAAGCGGAACGATATTGGATATCGGTGCGGCAGATATTGAAGGAAAACAGTTCCACAGTGCAAGAATAGCTGACTTTTCAGCTTTTATGTCGAAGTATGATTACATAGGCGGACATAATATCCTCGCCTGCGACCTTGTATATCTCGCAGCGGCGATCACACAGGAGAAGCCTGTGCATTTCGTTGATACACTTTGCCTTTCTCCTCTTTTATTCCCGAAAAAACCATATCACCGTCTGCTGAAAGATGATAAATTGCAAACAGATACACTCAGTAATCCACTCGATGATTCCATAAAATCAATGGAACTGTTTATAGACGAGACTGCCGCTTTTGATTTGCTCGATGAACACTTAAAGCAGATATACTACACCCTCCTGCACGGCCAAAAAGAGTTTGAGGGTTTTTTCGCATATTCAGATTATTCCTGCAGCGTCGATCTGTCTGCTGTGATAAAGGAAAGATTTGATGGACTTATCTGTGAAAATGCGGCAATAGAAGAAATGGCAGCAAATTATCCGACAGAGCTTGCCTACTGTCTTGCACTCATTTCAGCAGATGACCGTTATTCCGCTATGCCTGCGTGGGTACGGATCAATTATCCCTATGCAGACAATTGTATGCACCTTCTTCGCAGCAAGCCCTGTGCAGAGGGCTGTGCGTACTGCCGGAAAAAACTGGACGTTCGCCTGAAACTCAAAGAGATATTCGGCTATGATTCTTTCCGCACATACAATGGTGAGCCTTTGCAGGAAAATGCCGCCAATGCCGCAGTTCATGGGCGTTCACTCGTTGCAATTTTTCCGACAGGCGGCGGAAAGTCGATCACGTTTCAGCTTCCTGCACTGATCGCAGGAGAAACTGCAAAAGGTCTGACCGTTGTGATTTCTCCTCTGCAATCACTGATGAAAGATCAGGTGGATAACCTTGCCAGACTCGGCATTGCAGATGCCGTTACGATCAACGGCTTGCTCAGTCCGGTCGAACGTGCGGATTCGATCGAAAGAGTACGCAGCGGACAGGCTTCTATTCTCTATATCTCTCCCGAATCTCTGCGTTCAAAGACGATCGAGAGACTTCTGCTGTCAAGGAACGTGGTGCGTTTTGTCATTGATGAGGCACATTGCTTTTCAGCGTGGGGACATGATTTTCGTGTGGATTATCTGTACATAGGTGATTTTATACGTGAGTTCTGCCAAAAGAAAAATCTGAATGACAGTATTCCCGTTTCCTGTTTTACAGCTACTGCAAAGCAGAAGGTCATACAGGATATCCGTGACTACTTTATGGAAAAGCTCGGTCTGGAACTTGAGCTTTATGCCACAAATGCCTCCCGCACAAATCTGCGTTATGCTGTTCTGTATAAGGCAGATGACGAGGAGAAATACCTCACTTTGCGTATGCTGATCGAGCAGAAGGACTGCCCGACGATCGTTTATGTATCACGGACGAAGCGTGCAAAGGAACTTGCAGAAAGGCTCACACATGACGGAATGCCTGCAAGACCATACCACGGCAAAATGGACAGCACCGAAAAGGTAGAAAATCAGGAAGCCTTTATATCGGGAGAGGTAAAGATCGTCGTTGCAACTTCTGCTTTTGGTATGGGCGTTGATAAGAGCGATGTGGGACTTGTCGTTCATTATGATATTTCCGATTCGCTGGAAAATTATGTGCAGGAAGCAGGCAGAGCAGGACGTGATCCTGAGCTTAACGCCGACTGTTATGTGCTGTTCAATGAAGATGACCTCAACAAGCACTTTATCAGGCTGAATCAGACAAAATTAAGTCAAAGTGAGATACAGCAGGTATGGCGTGCGATCAAACGGCTTGCGGCACGCAGACCTTATATCTACCGTTCGGCACTGGAGATAGCCCGTGAAGCCGGTTGGAGTGAGGAAGGCCCGGAACTTGAAACTCGTGTAAAGACTGCGGTCTCTGCACTCGAATCAGCAGGATATATCAGGCGTGGACAAAACAGTCCTCATGTTTACGCAACGGGTATCATGCTAAAAAGTATGGCAGAGGCTTCAGAACGGATACGCAGTTCTGAAAAATTTGATGAAAAACAGGAACAAAACGCACTCCGCATTATCAAACTGCTTATTTCCGAAAGGAGCAAAACAAAGAGATCAGACAGCGGAGAGAGCCGCATCGACTATATAGCGGATATTCTGGGGCTTGAACGCTCTGATGTGGTGGAGGCGATCAATCTGATGCGTGAGGATAAAATACTTGCCGATACGCAGGATATGAGTGCCTATATCAAACGCTCAGATTCGGAAAACAAGTCTCTTGCACTCCTTACACGTTTTTCAAAGCTTGAACAGCTCTTGCTGGATATCATTACCGACGAGCCTAAGATCATCAATCTGAAAGAGATCAATGAAATGGCAGAGGCAAATGGCATCAAGGGAACTTCTGTCAGATCACTGACTACGATCCTTTTCTATTGGACTGCAAGGAGTTTTATTGAGAAAAGCTATTCCCGAACAGAAAAGGCAAGAGAGATCGTCCTGCGGATCAAGCGTTCTGAACTTGTGAATGAATATATGGAACGCATTGCACTTGCGGCTTTTATTGTCGGTTATCTGTTTGACAAGGCGACAGATCAGCCTGCGGATAAAAAAGGTGAGACACTCGTTCAGTTTTCAGTTGTTGAGCTGCTGAATGCCTATACTTCACAGGTGCTTATCACTTCTGGCAGGATATCCCCAACAGATGTTCAGAATGCATTGCTGTACTTATCAAAGATAGGTGTACTCACTCTTGAAGGCGGTTTTCTGGTACTGTATAATACAATGGAGATACAGCGGCTTGAAATGGACAACCGCATTCAGTACAAACAGGAGGATTACAGGAGATTCAACGAATTCTATAAGCAGAAGATACAGCAGATACACATTGTAGGAGAATATGCGAACATGATGGTTCGTGACTATGATGAAGCTCTCAGATTTGTCAGCGATTATTTTCAGATGGACTATAAGGCATTCCTATCAAAATACTTCAAAGGCAACAGAGCCGGTGAGATCAACCGCAACATTACGCCGCAGAAGTACAATGAACTGATCGGCTCACTTTCCGAATCCCAGCGAAGTATTATTGATGACGAGGAATCACGCTGTATAGTTGTGGCGGCAGGGCCCGGCAGCGGCAAAACGAAATTGCTTGTACATAAACTGGCTGCACTTGTCATGCTCGATGATGTAAAATATGAACAGCTCCTCATGCTGACTTTTTCCCGTGCGGCTGCAACAGAGTTTAAAGACAGGTTATATAAACTGCTTGGGGGAGCAGCAAAATTCATTGAGATCAAGACATTTCATTCCTACTGCTTCGATCTGCTCGGACGAGTTGGTTCACTGGAAAAATCAGACGAGATCGTGAAACGGGCAGTTGAGATGATCCGCAGCGGTGAAGCGGAGCAGATACATATCACCAAAACTGTTACAGTCATAGATGAAGCACAGGATATGGACGCTCAGGAATACGAACTGATCTGTTCTCTTATGGAAGCAAATACCGATATGCGTGTCATTGCTGTCGGAGACGATGACCAGAATATCTTCGCATTTCGTGGCTCTGATTCAAAGTATATGAAAGCTTTTATTACAGAACACGGAGCGAAACAATATGATCTGCTTGAGAATTACAGAAGCTGCCCTGAAATAGTAGATTTTGCGGACAGATTTGTCCGGACTATTCCGGAACGAATGAAAAACAGATCCATACGGGCAGCAGGACGTGCTTCGGGGATCGTTGGTCTGACACATCATGCAGGCAGAAATCTCGAATATCCTGTCGTAAATGCGATAGAAGAAAACTGCGGTACAGATAAAACTGTCTGCGTTCTTACCTACACGAATGAAGAAGCCCTGAAAGTTCTGGGAATGCTTAAACAAAGAAATATTCCGTGCAGGCTGATACAGTCAAATGAAGGCTTTTCGCTTTATGATCTTGCTGAAATGCGTATGTTTTTGAAACTCACACAAAAGGGAGAGCTGCAGCCTGTTATCAGCGATGCACAATGGGAACAGGCGTTGCATGACTTAAAAAAGTGTTACGGCAGCAGCGAATGTCTTGAAATGTGTCTTGACCTGCTCGGACAATTTGCAAGTGTCAATGAAAAGAAATACCGCTCTGATCTGGAGAACTTTATCCGTGAATCAAATCTGTCCGATCTGTGTCACCCTGCGGAAAACGAGGTAACTGTTTCAACACTGCATAAGTCAAAAGGTCATGAGTTTGACTGCGTGTATATGCTGCTGAACCGCATAGACAGCAGCACCATTGAAAACAAGCGAATGCTCTATGTCGGCATGACAAGAGCAAGGTCAGAACTGTACATACATTACAACAATTCAGCTTTTGATAATATGGGATATGATGTGAGCTGTGATATGGAACTCTATCCCGAACCAAACGATATTATTATGCAGCTTACTCACAAAGACGTCGTTCTTGATTTTATAAAAAACAAGAAGGATCTGATATTGAAGTGCCGCAGCGGAGAACCGCTGTACCTGAATGGTCATTATCTTTATGTGACCTATAACAGCAAACGCTATCCTGTCGTGAAACTTTCATCGGCTGCACGGCAAAAGCTTGATAAACTCTATAACAAAGGCTATCAGGTGAGGTCAGCAAAAATACGATTTATTGCTGCATGGAGAAATAAGGAGATCTCTGATACAAATGAATACGCAGTCGTATTGCCTGAAATGGATCTGAGCAGGAGTCCTCATGATCCGTGATGAACAACGGAACAGACAGCAAAAAAGCGTGCCGGAAACAGCACGCTTTTTATATAGATGATTAACCAGTTTAATCAAATAGTGAGAGCTGAACAGCTTCTTCCTGTTTTTCAGGAATCTTTGACACATCACCGTTCCAGTCTTCGGTTATGGGGATCGCCCCAAGCTTGATAAGCTCCTGATTGCCACGATAATTCTTGTTATCCCAGCAAAATTCAGGGCATATATCATGTTTCAGGCAATCAGCGGCTCCCGCCCATGTACCGCCTTTTTTATAGTCGGAATGTACAACGACAGTTGCAGCGGATTGTGCGTAGATATATCGGTTTCGCATCATTGCAGTCGCAGCAGTAAATCCTGTATCCGGAGAAACAGCCGACATGAGAAGCACTCTGCCGTCCTGTATTGCCTTGATCGTATTACTGTTCCGAATGCGTTTTACCATTGAGTCTGCAAGATAAGCAACATATACGCCCCCGTTTTTCAAAGAAGCTTCACCTGCTATAGTATCAATACCTTTTGCACCGCCCGAAACGGCCGAAAATCCCAGTTTATTTACCGTATATACGATCTTTTCCGTAAAATGCAGATCGTTTTCATCTGCTCTGCGGGAGCCAACAAAACCAATAGTTTTAGTTCCGGCAAGTGAAAGATTTCCTGCGTAATAGAACAGCGGAGGACATCTTTTCCCAAGACGATGTTTCAGCATTTTAGGATAGGCGGCATCTGCACGGGTGACAACATAGATGCCCATACTGTTGTATTTTTCCAGTTCAAACGTAAGATTTGCACCTCGTCTTAATAGCTGTCGTATCCGCTGCATTTCGTCCTTCCCGATTTTCAGATCCAGAAATTCACTGTCGGAAAGATCAGGCAATACCTTCGGTTCAAGTTGTGCCTGCAATAATGTATCAGCAAGCTTTGACCATTCTGACGGGGTAAACGGCTTGCAATCCGTACCGGACAGCAGATGACTGCAAAGCATGATTATTACTTCGGAATTTGGATTCATTACTGATTGCTCCTGTTCTCTGAACTGTCAGCCAGTGCAAACGGAAATACAAGCTCACATCCTGCTTGTGCCAGTCTGTATCCGCATACTGTCAGTGTCCAGCCTGAATCAACAATATCGTCAACAAGGATAATACGTTTTGGAACATTGATCGCTCCCTGAACCATAGAAAAGGAATCCCATGCGTTTCGACACTGATAATTGCTGTTTTCCATTTCCTTCTGTTGTTTTGTGCCTTGCTTTTGAAGAAGCTGCACAAACGGCAATTTCAGTCTGTTTGCCAGTTCCTTTGCGAAATCTGCAACAACAGAACTGCGAAGTGAAGGTACACAAGTGAGTGCATTGATATCCATTTTGCTTACAATATCTCGCAGGATACTTGCTGACTTTCCAATAAGTTCCTCGCAGAAGCCTTGCGGTGTACCGTATTTTCCTTTTTTGACCAGCATTCCGTAACCGGGATCGCCGTATTTGGAAAGGCATATGCCTTCTTGATTCGGATGCTCGATCACGCAGCTTCCCGTAAATTCCTTGTTTGGAAACCTTTTTCTGGGTTCAATATTGATGATAAGCCGTTCCAGATATTTTTGCGTCAGCTCTAAAACATCGTCATCGGGCTGTTCTGGATATTCAGCATAACCGAGACAATTACTGCATATGCCGCATTTTTCGGTTGTAGGATCATCAAGACAGTTTACAATAAAGCGGCTCAGGCATTCTTTCGTATGTATAAATTCCTGCATCTTCTGCTGTTCATGTCTGCGGATATCCTTTATCTGTTCATAATGTTCACGGTTATAGCAAAATGGATGAAGTGTCGGAAAGTATTTTGAACCTTCCTTATATATCATTTCCTCATTCCGCAAAAACATCAGTGCTTTTTCCACACGATTTCTGCGGCAATTCACATACATTTCAATTTGTGCAACAGTAATGCCACTCTCTGAATGATCTCTGATGACATCATAAACCGAACGTGCTTCATGTTCACTCGGAAATGCAGTATCAATAAAATAATCCTGTATATTGCGATCTTCCTCGCCGCACATCAGGAATGTATATGCACGTTCAATATTTCTGCCCGCACGTCCGATCTGCTGATAATATGCAACAATATTTGACGGCTGTTGGTAATGTATGATAAATGCAATATTCCCCTTATCATACCCCATGCCCAGCTTCACAGTTGCAACAAGGACTTTGATACTGTCATTACGCAATGCCTGTTCTGCGTTTTCTGTTTCCGATAACTCCATTCCGGAATGATATGCCTTTGCATTTATACCGTTTTCCTGAAGAAAAGCCGCAATATAATCGCAGTCTCTCTGCGTCAGACAATAGACGATACCGCTTCCGGGAAGTTTCGGAATATTTTGCAGCATCCACGCATATCGCTGTGCAGGTGTAGGAAGATGAAGTACCTGGATCGAAAGCGAGCGACGCATCAGACTGCCTCGTGATACATACACATCTTCACCAAACTGCTGTTTCAAATCTTCAATGACACGATTGTTGGCAGTTGCTGTTGTTCCCAGCACCGGAACGTTCTGCGGCAGTGTACGAATAATACGATTCAGTCGGGTATATTCAAGTCTGAAATCATGTCCCCAGTCAGAAATGCAGTGTGCTTCATCAACAACGAACAGACCGATCGGAATTGAAGGAAGTACCGATTGAACAGAATCCGAAAAGAGCGTTTCGGGTGTAATGAAAACCAGATCACACTGCCCGCTTTTTATCTTTTCAAGATCATCGGCACGGCTCTCTTTTGTAGAGCTGTTAAGTACCACACTACACAGTCCAAATGCCGTGGCTGCCTGTAATTGATTTTCCATAAGTGCCAGTAACGGGCTGACAACAAATGTTGCACCATGTCCGCTGTCACGCAAAATTTTGGTACATACAAAGTAAACCAAACTTTTGCCCCACCCGGTTTTTTGAACAACCAAAGACCTATGATGAGTCAAAGTCGATTCGATAGCCTCGTACTGTCCTTCACGAAATTCAGCTTTCTCGCCATAAACTGCACGAATTATCCCAATTGCCTTTGAATACAAATCCGAATTCATACTATCCTCCCCTTTATATAATAATCTCATCGTTCTTTCATTATAGCATACTGCCTTCAAAAAGTCAATTTCCTATAAGTATGCCGTGCAAAAACACTCCTGCACGGCTTTCTGATCTATCCCTTTATATGTAGCCTCTCAGCTATATCCCTCGGTAGCTTTCATAAGTGCGTGCCGTTATAGTTATCACAGCAAAACGAGAAGCTCCTCATCCGCTGTAAAATTCATCAAAAACGCTTGACTTTCTGAACAATATATGATAATATTGTGGTAAAATGAGAGATTTCTAACGTTAAATCAAAAAGGAGGTAATCTTATGTTATTCAAGAAAATAACAGCGGCTGCATTGTCGCTGACAATGGTGTGCGGAATCGCTCCTCTGAGCCACGGAGGATATGATCTGCCACGTCAGGCTTATGCTGCCGGATCTGGGGATATCTCAGGAAGATCTTTTTTCTACAACGCCTCGGAGAAGTACCTGACACTGTACTACAATGTCGATCCTGATGAGATCATAGATTTCAGCATGAAAGAGGAAGTTAAATACATCAATACGTATCCCGGTGTCGTTCTTCCGGGATCGTGTGCTGAACTGTTCAAAGGTTACACAAACTGCACCACTGTAGATATCAGAGATGCCGATGTCAGCAATGTTACAAACATGAGCGGAATGTTCGACGGCTGTACGAACCTGACATCAGTCAGATTCGGCAGTTCAGAATTTGCAAATGTCACGCAGGTACAGAATATGTTCAGGAACTGTACAAGTCTCCGGTCGGTCGATCTGGGTTTCCTTAAAAAAAGCAGGATCACCAATTTCAAAAGTATGTTTGAAGGCTGTACAAAACTTGAATCTGCTGACCTTAGCTGTATCGATACGAGCCGTGCTGCCACTTTCAGCAGTATGTTCAGTGCCTGCAAAAGTCTTGCCACGGTCGATCTGACAGGTATCGATACATCAAATGTCACCGATATGAGCAATATGTTCAGCTTCTGTGCAGTTCTGGGCTCGCTTGATCTGAGCGGATTCAACACGGAAAAAGTTACTTCAATGATAGGAATGTTCCAGGGGTGCAATAACCTCAAGGAACTTGATCTGAGGAGCTTTTCCTCCGCCAGCCTGACCAATATGAACTATATGTTCTGCAACTGCTACCAGCTCTCTTCAATACGGTTCAATACTACCAGCTTCAATGCTTCAAAGGTCACTGAGATGAACTCCACTTTCGCCGCCTGCGGACTGAAACAGTTCAGCTTCTACGGTATGAACACGGAAAGTCTTGTCTCATGCAGAACTATGTTCTACGGCTGCGGAGAACTGAGATCTCTTATGCTCAACGGACTCAACATGAAAAAAGTCATGTACTGTGAGAATATGTTCACTGCCTGCGATGCTCTGACACGTATCGCACTTGACGAGAATTTCACCGAGGTCACTGCGGAAATGCAGCTCACCAACGGAAAGTACGGCTGGATCGTGACTGACGAGCCTGATACGGTCATCAGCGGAAACGGTACGTATGCGGTGATCTCCAATACGGAACTGACCAACTATACAAGGATCACTGACGAAGCTGTGCCGTTC
>ODAI013053235.1_pt1 | contig 12348 bp, 9 predicted proteins | sample 1539321 | NCBI WGS metagenome assembly ODAI01 (sample SAMN02144231, study PRJEB22623) | gut metagenome | biome: sheep rumen | host: Ovis aries | place: New Zealand
AACGGGATGTCCTATGGGCAGTTCGCCGTCTTCGGACATGGTGATGGTGCTGATGTGCAGAGTGTCACCGGGACGCCAGACTCCCCTCTCACCGAAGATGAAAGCTTTCTGGCCGCCGGTAGCAGTGGTTCCGCTTACGTCGAAATCGCTGGTAGAAAGCGACTTTTCATACTTGAGCGCAAGGTAGGCGGAGCCCTTGTCGGAAGATGCCATCACGTAGCGGCCGGTGCCGTCGGACGGGAAAGTGATGCGTCCATCCTTGTCGGTGACGCCCTTTCCGAGTTCCTGCAGCACGTCGTCATAGAGCTTGACTTTCACGCCCTTGAGAGGCGCTCCGCTGATAATGTCGCAGGCAAAGATCTCCCATTTATTGTCGCCGCCCTTGGCAATAAGAGCCACGTCGGTGGCGAGCAGGAAGGTGTTGCGGCTGTCGTAGGTCTCGTAGTCTCCAAAATAGCTGTCGCTGTCCCAGAAGTCTTCTTCCTCCAGAGGCTCCAGCCCGCGTATCTCGACATGATAGATGGCGCCGGGCTCAGGTTTGATGAGCTCGTCCAGGCTCAGGGCATAGTTGCGCACTTCCCTGATGTGGGGAGCGTCGGTACCACCGAGGATGACGGTAGTATCAGCCACCACGCGCGCCACTCTGGAAAGATTGTAGCGGGCCTCGTAGCTGTCGAACTGAAGGAACTGCAGAATATTGCTGGTGAACACTTTGCGCACGCGGAAGCGGGCCTGTGCGTAACCGTAGGAACTGAAAAGCAGATCCATACGCCCGGTGGACGGAAGCACGGAACCCTTGCTGATCAGTTTGATCTCCGGAGCGTCCGGAGTGGCAACCGACGAAGTCTCGCCTTCGCCGTAGGTCTCATAACCGGCTTCCTGAACCGTTGGGGCAGGGGTCTTGGGACTGCCTGAAGACTTTTTGGAGGCATCGCCGGACCCTTCGTTATTACAACTGACACAGACCATAGCGGCCATCAGTGCACCTGCGAATAGTTTGGATAGTTTCATATAAAATGGTTATATTTGTTTGCAATGTCCAAATTTAAGAAAATAATTTTGATTCTCTGCCCTTTTGCGCTGCTATATCTGTTCTGCTTGCCCGCAAAACTATTCAAGGCACCGCTCAGCGCAACCCTGCAGAGCGCCGACGGGACATTGCTAGGCGCCAGGATCTCGGACGAAGGGCAGTGGTACTTCCCTCCGGCAAAATCCGTTCCCGACAAGTTCGCCAAATGCATCGTGTGCTACGAAGACAAACGTTTCTGGTGGCATCCGGGCATAGATTTTCTCTCCGTCGGCAGAGCCATACGGCAGAACTTCAGCCGGGGCGAAGTGGTGAGCGGAGCAAGCACCCTCACCATGCAGGTCATAAGACTTAGCCGGCCGCAAGCCCCCAGGAACATACCGGAGAAACTGCTCGAAGCGGTGATGGCAACACGTCTCGAACTGCGGCATTCGAAAAAGAAAATACTGCTGCTCTATGCTTCAAACGCCCCTTTCGGAGGCAATGTGGTAGGCATCGAGGCGGCCGCGTGGCGCTATTTCGGAAGGCCGGCCGACCAGCTGTCATGGGCAGAAAGTGCCATGTTGGCGGTACTGCCCAACTCCCCGGCGCTGATACACCCCGGACGCAACCGGGAACGTCTTCTGGAGAAGCGTAACTTCCTACTGGACAAGCTGTACGCCCAAGGAGTGATTGACGAGCTCGAGTGCGAACTGGCCAAAGACGAACCTCTGCCCGAGAAGCCTCTGCCCATGCCGGACAAGGCCTACCACCTGCTGGAAAGGATGCGCGCCGAAGGTGGCGACAAGGCCTACTTCTGCACCCTGGACCCGTCTCTGCAAGAGAGGGTCAACGCGATAGCCCGCAACCACTTCGAAATCTACCACAGCAACCTGGTGGACAACATGGGAGTGCTGGTGATGGACGTACACTCCGGCGACATTCTGGCCTACTACGGTAATACTCACGGACTTGCCAAGGGCCTGCGGGGCGCCGAGGTGGACATGGTCCCGGCGGCGCGCTCGAGCGGCAGCACCCTCAAGCCCCTGCTCTACGCGGCAATGCTCCAGAGCGGGCAGATACTCCCGGGATCCCTCATAAAAGACACTCCCTACAACTATAACAACTTCTCTCCGCACAATTATTCCCGCAGCTTCGACGGAGCCGTTCCGGCCAACGAGGTCATTGAAAGGTCGCTTAACGTGCCGTCGGTGCGCATGCTGGAACAATACGGAGCTCCGAGGTTCCTGGAGCTCCTGCAGGAAATGGGGTTCAGCACCATAGACAAGGATGCCGACCACTACGGCCTTTCCCTCATCCTCGGCGGCGCCGAGATCACGCTGGAGACGCTGGTGGGAGCCTACAGGGCCATGGCGGCCAAGCTCCTCGACGAACCTGGGCCGCAGATTCCCCTCAGCAGGGCCTCGATTTGGCTGACTTTCGACGCACTTTCGCGCGCCGGGCGACCTGAAGAAGAATCATCCTGGATGGAATTCAGCTCCGGACGCAAGATTGCCTGGAAGACAGGCACCAGCTGGGGCAACCGCGACGCCTGGAGCGTGGGAGTGAGCCCGGATTACGTGGTGGGAGTATGGGTAGGCAACAGCGACGGCGAAGGCCGCTCGCAGATGACCGGAGTGGGTTATGCATCCCCGGTGATGTTCGATGTTTTCACCGCGCTCCCCGCCAGCCGCTGGTTCAGCATGCCGCTGGACGACATGGTGCCTCTGGAAGTCTGCCACCAGAGCGGACTGCCGGCCTCCCGGATATGCCCAGACCGCGACACGGTGTGGGTGCCGGACATAAAAGTGCGGCCCGACGAGTGTAAATATCACCGCATCGTACACCTGGACGCAGACCGCCAGTGGCAGGTGAACAGCAGCTGCTACCCTGTGGAAAAGATGGTGGAAGAAGTGCGCTTCGTCCTGCCTCCCGCCATGGAATGGTACTATATCAAGAACCATCTGGATTACAGGCCGCTGCCGCCCAAACACCCCGACTTCGACGCCGGTTCCGAGCAAGGCAACCCCATAGAAATCATTTATCCCCAGCAAGGTATCACGGTTGTGACCACCAGAGGTCTGGACGGGAAAGAGCAGGGAGTGGTGGTAAGGGCCGCGCACACCGACCCTGGGGCCGTGATATTCTGGCACCTGGACGACAAGTACATAGGGCGTACGGTCGGCGAGCATGACCTCATGCTGAGACCTGAGCCCGGGCGTCACCTGCTCACGGCGATGGATTCCGCCGGAGCGTCAAGAAGCGTATATTTCACCGTACGGTAGGCCCGTTGGCGCCTATTGGCGGAATTCCTGCCACAAGAACACTTTGTCGCCTCTGCGGACATGCTCTCCGCTGGGCCCTTCGGGGATGCGGACAGAGCATCTGGTGCCTTTAGGGGCAAGTTCGCAGGGCTTGAGATCCACGCGCATGTCGTCCACTGTCAGCTCCGTGACTCCGCTCGTGGCACCGATTACCATGATCTCGTCGCCGAGGTGCAGATCGGCAGCCTCGACAGAGATCTCAGCCACGCCGATGCGGTCGAACCAGTTGCTGATCTTGCCGCAGTAAACCTTGCGCTTGGTTGCCTGGGAGCCATAAACATTGCTCCATTCGCCAAGCGGCGCTCCCTGATAATAGCCGTCCCAGAAGCCCCGGTTGAACACCTCACCCAACTCCGCCTTCAGTTCGGCGGCAAGTTCGGCGGTGAATGTACCGTCGCACACAGCATCCGCCGCCCTACGGTAGCAGGATGCGCAGCGCTTCACATATTCGGCACTGCGGGCGCGGCCTTCGATCTTGAAAACCCGCACGCCGGCATCCACCATCAGGGGCATGAACTCAATGGTACAGAGGTCCTTGGGGGACATGATGTACTTGTTGTCGATATTCAGCTCATATCCGGTTTCCAGGTCCGTGACGCCGTATCCGCGCCGGCACAGCTGCATGCACGCTCCCCTGTTGGCGGAAGCTCCGTAAGCATGCAGGCTCAGATAGCATTTGCCGCTGACGGCCATGCAGAGGGCTCCGTGGGCAAACATTTCTATCTTTATCTTGTTTCCCGACGGGCCGCAGATGCCTTCCCGCTCTATCGTGTCATGTATATCTTTGACCTGATGGAGGTTGAGCTCCCTTGCAAGCACCACCACGTCGGCCCACCGGGACCAGAAGCGAAGCGCTTCGGCGTTGGAGACATTGAGCTGGGTGGAAATATGGACCTCCATGCCTATGCTGCGGGCATATTCAATAGCCGAAATGTCGGAGGCTATGACGGCATCCACTCCGGCGCTCTTTGCCATATCCAGAGCTTCCCGCATAGGAATAATGTCCTCCGGATACAGTACTATGTTCAGCGTCAGATAGGTACGCACCGACGCTTCACGGCAGATACGCACCACCTCCGGAAGGTCTTCCGGCGTAAAATTATTGGCGCTCCGGGACCGCATGTTCAGACGTCCGACCCCGAAATACACCGAATTGGCTCCTCCCTGGATGGCTGCGTGAAGGCATTCGAAGTTGCCGGCAGGGGCCATTATCTCCAGGGACCGAATATCCCCCTGCACCCCCAGGGGACTGAGGGGCGTTCCCCTCAGACACCCCCGTTCGCTATGCTCCGAATTCATCATAAGGAGTCGGGAGAAAACATAAAGGAGGAGGCGCGGCGGAGGGCTTCCTGGAGCTGAGTGTCGTAACGCAGGCGAAGCTGCACTCCTGCGGGCTGGAAGTAGTAGCGTACCACTATCTCTTCTTCTATGAAAGGCACTATCTCGTCTTTCTTCAGGCGCAGGAACTCTTCTTTTTCCATATCGAGAGCCTTGCCAAGGGCCTCCAGTTCGTCGGCCATCGCGTCCTCGAGACCGTCTCGCTTGAGTTCCTTGCGCACCATGTCGAAATAGGTCTTGGCGCTGGAGCGATAGTCGAAATCTTTGCCTTTGGCGAACTCAATAAAGTCTTCGTAATCAGCGTCTGAGAAGCTGAAATCGGCAGTCGGGGGGATGCTTTGGTGCTTTCTTACGTATTCCAGGGCATATTGCTCCACCACTCCGTTGAGTACCAGCGAATAGGTAAGACGGCTGTATTCATGGGGCTTTACCTCTATATCGGGAGTGATACCACCTCCGTCGCGCACGGTGCGCCCCATTGCAGTTTTGAATTCATGGGTGAGCGAATCGGGGATGTGGCCCACGCTTCCGTCTTCATTGCGGTGGGAGTAGTCTATCGCCTGAACGCAGCGGCCGCTCGGCGTGTAGTACTTGGCGGTAGTGAGCTTGAGCTGGCCGCCGTAAGGCAGGGGGCGTATGCTCTGCACCAGGCCCTTGCCGAAGGTGCGGGTGCCGATGACAATGGCACGGTCCAGGTCCTGGAGTGCTCCGGACACAATCTCGGAGGCCGAAGCGGAGCCTGAATCTACCATCACGATAAGCGGAAGCTTAGTATCCAGCGGAGCCTTCGTGGTGCGGCAAGTGTAAGACGCTCCGTCTTCTTTGCCCTTGGCGGTAACCACAAGCGAGCCCTTGGGCACGAACAGCGACACAATGTCCACCGCCTCGTTGAGCAGTCCGCCGCCGTTGCCGCGCAGGTCGAGCACCAGCGTATCCAGTTTTGCAGACTTCTGAAGGGCCTGGATGCTCTTTCGGAGCTGTTCGGCCACGCCTTCCGTAAAGCCTGTCTGGAGTATATATCCCGTGTTGGGAGTAATCATACCGGCATATTGAATGTCAGGGAGATGGATGGCCTGGCGGGTAATACGCACGTCGGTGAGTTCGCCGGCATAGACTTTCTTGACCTTGAAAAGCACTTTGGTGCCCGGCGTGCCGCGCATTTTTTCGCTGCACTCTGCACTCGTGAGGCCCTTTACGGTCTCTGAGTCGATGGTCAGGATCTCGTCGCCGCAGCGCAGGCCGGCCTTATGGGCCGGAGAATTCTCGTACGGCTCGTTGATGATCACGTTGCCCTGCACGTCAGGTTTGTAGATAACGGCTCCGATTCCTCCGTATGTCTTGTTAATCATCATGCGGAGGTTCTCGTTCTCCTCTTCGGGGATATATACGGTATAGGGATCGAGGTTTGCGAGCATAGCGTCCACACCGGCGCGCTCAATACGGTCGAGCGGCAGGGAATCCACATATGAGCGGTTGAGTTCCTTAAGTATGGAAGACTGGATTTCAGTCCACTTGCCCAACTTAAAACTCTTGGACTGTGCCCCCGCCGTAGTCACTGCGGCAGCGAGAGCTATGACTATCAGAATTCTCTTCATGAATGCAAAATTAACAATTATTCCCTCTCCTGCAACCACCGGGCCATGGCGCGAAGGGCCTTTCCGCGGTGAGAGATGGCATTTTTGACTTCCTCGGGAAGCTCGGCCACACTACACCCGGGATACTCGTCAGCAATGAACACAGGATCGTAGCCAAAGCCCCCGGAGCCGCTGCGTTCATGGGCTATATGGCCCTCCAATGTCCCTTCGAAGAAATACATTTCTCCACCAAGGCGCAATGTCACAACGCTGCGGAAGCGGGCGGTCCGGGGTTCTCCCGGGTGCTTTGACAGCTCCCGGAGCAGGGTATCTATGTTGGCGGAGAAATCATGGTCGGCAGGCAGCGGGGCCCCGTCGCGCAGCGCTACGTCAACTGCATAGCGCGCTGCATGCACGCCCGGCGCTCCGCCGAGAGCATCCACCTCCAGCCCGGTGTCGTCGGCAAAGCAGTCAAGTCCGCTCAGGACGCCGAACGCCTCCGCTTTGATTATTGAATTTTCTTTGATGGTAGCGCCGGTCTCTGCCACATCTTCATGGATTCCCAGGTCCGCCGGGCTGAGCACATCGAACGACGGGCCCAGAATCTCCCGCGCTTCGCGGAGTTTCCCTTTATTGCCGGTAGCGAATACAAGTTTCATTCTGCAAAGGTATTCATTAATTTGCTATATTTGTGAGTTATGATTGATGACGTAATCAAATTTCCTGCCGAGCCGGCAGGTCTCTACGATCCCCTGCGATACATGATAGGTATAGGTGGCAAGCGGATTCGCCCGAGCCTGTGCCTGGCCGCTTACGGGCTATTTAAGTCCGAAGCTGGCGAAGATGTCCGAAAATGTGCCGCGGCACTTGAAGTGTTTCACACCTTCACCCTCATACACGACGACATCATGGACCGTTCCCCTTTGCGCAGGGGCGTGCCTACGGTGTGGAAGAAATGGAACGAAGACACGGCCATCCTGAGCGGGGACGTCATGCTCATAGAGGCCTACAAGCTCATCATGAACGCTCCCGAAAGCTGCCGCGGAGCTGTTGTGGACCTGTTTTCTGATACCGCAGCCCAGGTGTGCGAAGGGCAGCAGTTCGACATGGAGTTCGAGTCCCAGGAATGCGTGTCCATGGAGGAATACAAGCGCATGATAGGGCTCAAGACTGCCGTCCTGCTGGCTTGTTCCGCCAAAACAGGCGCCCTGCTGGCCGGAGCGCCGGAGCCCGACTGCGAGGCCCTGTACCGCTATGGCTATGAGCTTGGCATGGCATTCCAGATAGCCGATGATTACCTTGACGCTTACGGCGACGAGAAAGTGTTCGGCAAGCCCATCGGGGGCGATATTCTGAACGGCAAGAAGAGCTGGCTGACTATCAGGGCATTGGACAAGACCGACGACCGTAAGGGCTTCATGGAGGCCTTCTGCCGGAGCTGCAGCACCGAGGCTGAGCGGAAAGGGAAAATTGCCGACGTCAAGGCCATGTACGACGCCCTGGGGGTCGGGGACGATGCACGCGCAGAGGTTGTACGTTATTCCGACAGCGCCATGGCGGCCCTCAGCAACCTCGGCGCGGACACAGCGCCGCTCCGCGAATTCGCCGACAAATTGGTAGGTAGGGCCAAATGATGGAAGCCACCGTCGTAAAAAATGCCGGAAGCCATTTCCTGCTGAGCCCCCTTCCGCACTGGGCGCCGTTCCCTGCGGTGCTTCGAGGCAAGGTGAGGCTCGAGAAATCCGGAGCCACTAATCCTGTGGCCGTGGGCGACCGTGTGAGCTACTCCATGGATGGCCCGGTAGCCGACGAGCTACACCCGGCAGTAATCACCGAGGTGCTTCCGCGAAGCAACTATATCATCAGGCGCAGCACCAACCTGTCGCGCCAGTCTCATGTGATTGCCGCCAATCTCGACAGGGCCCTGCTGGTCGTGACGCTTTATTTTCCCGAGATCAAACTCCCCTTCCTGGACCGTCTTTTGGTCACCTGCGAAGTGTATGGAGTGAAGGCCGTCATAGCGCTGAACAAGATGGACCTCTACCGCGAACTCGCTTCGGAGCAAGTCGAGGAGTTCTGCCGCATCTACCGCGGAGCCGGGTATCAGGTAATTGAGTGTTCGGCACGTACCGGCGAAGGAATCGACGAACTGCGTTCTCTGTGCAGCAGCGGCACCACGCTTATCAGCGGCGAATCCGGCGTGGGCAAATCGTCCATAATCAAGGCTCTCGACCCATCGCTGAATCCCAAGACTGGCAGCATCAGCGAGGCACATCTGCAAGGAAAGCACACAACTTCGCTATATGAAATGTATCCCCTGAGCGGTGGCGGATTCATAATCGACACTCCCGGCCTGCGCGGTTTCGGACTCGTGGACCTGGAGAAGGAAGAAATCTCCAAATATTTCCCGGAGATGCTGCGTGTGGCCGACAACTGCCGCTTCGTACCTTGCACGCATACCCATGAGCCGGGCTGCGCAGTCAAGGCAGCCGTGGACTCCGGACTCATCAGCCCCGAGCGCTACAACTCCTACCTCGGCATGCTCGAGGAGGACAAGAAATTCAGATAAGCCTGATCCTAGAAAGTCCAACCGATGTTGAAGCAGATGGGCCAGCGGGTGTCGGTGGCACTGGACATGTCAACCGAGGCGGCCAATCTCAGGTGGTTGAATAGCTCGACGCCTATTCTCGGAGACGCGACCAACAAGAATGAAGGATCTTTGGCTCCAAGGGACATCGTCTTAGCGGCATCGTATATCTCTTGATCCACCACCTTTTGGGACTTCCATACGTCAAGGGTCAATCCACCGCCGGCGCCAATTCCGATGAAGGGATTGATCTTCCTTCCGGGAAGAAAATTAAAGTCAACAAGCGCCAGCAAAGCTCCGTAATGCTGATCTCCGAAATACTCGACAGCCCTCATATCATACACACTGACAGGGCAATATTTATAGTCAAGCTTTGCACCTATATCTAAGTGATTACCAAAGTCGTAGCGCCACTCAAAATAGGCATCCCCCTCGTATGGCATCCGTTTGCCGTCATCAACGACTTCCAAAAAGAACGGAGCATAACCCACTCCTATTTCGAATTTATGACCGGCATTCTGTCCGAAAAGGCTGATCGCAGCCGAGAGCATCAAGACAACAGAAAGGATTCTTTTCATGATTTAATAGTTTACTACTATCAAGATGCTTTTTTTTTCTGAACGTTGCATCGAAGGCTAAAAAAGCACTGCACCTTCAAACACAGTCCTTGCCGGGCCACGCTGGAGAATAGCGCCATCCAGGACAGAGACTTCAAGTGTGCCTCCGTCCATGAATATGGGGCATGGGCTTCCGCAGAGGCACTGCTCGATGGCGGCAGCCGCGGTGGCGCAAGCACCTGTGCCACAAGCCATGGTAATACCGCTTCCCCGCTCCCACACGCGCATGCGTATGCCGCCGGGGCGCACCGAAGCAAACTCGACATTGATTCCTCCGGGGACCTGATTCTCCAGCACGGGACCCAGAGCGGCCACATCTTCAGCTTCAGCATCGGGTACGAAAACCACAAAATGAGGATTGCCTACATCGACATGCATGCCCGAAAAGCTCCTTCCTGCAGCCTCCAAAACCATATTCCGCTGAATTATGCTATAGCGCCCCATATCCACCGTAACGCTCTCTACGGTGCCGTCCGCTGCAACATGCAAGTTCAGCCGGCGCACTCCCGAGGCCGTCTCGAGACCGATCACGGTCTTGTTTGTCAAGCCTTTCTCTAACACATACTTACCAATGCAGCGGGCAGCATTGCCGCACATCAGTCCTTCGGAGCCGTCGGCATTGTACATGATCATCCTGAAATCTGCCACTTCCGAAGGGCCAATCAGCACAAGGCCGTCGGCACCCACGCCGAAATGTCTGTCGCTCAGGCGCTTTGAGAGTTCCTGAGGATTGTCTATGTGGTATTTGCCGGCATCGACATAGATATAGTCGTTGCCAAGGCCCTCCATTTTTGTAAATTCGAGACGCATATCAGAACAACCAGGACAATTTGAGATATGTAGCCGTTTGCATGCGTGCCTTTTGAGCGTCGGTAAACAGTTCGTTAAGCTGCCAGCGGAACGACCACTCCAGCACAAGATTGGCCACTTTCATTCCGAAATTGCCGGCAATGCCGCCCTGGTGCGGGTTGACAGTCCAGCCCGGATCGGACTTGCTGAAAGAGTGCGAATACACATAGCTGTAATACCCACCGATGCCAACAAAGGCTCCGCTGTCGGATTCGCCGCTGCGAAGCAAGAAGTATGCAGGCACAGTCACGGAACGCTGACTGTAGTCCTGAGCGCTTCCGAACATGGGATCCAGCGAGGGGAACCTGGATGTAGCGCTTTCCCAGAGCACATCCGTCTGAAGGCCGAAACTGCCAAAATTCAAGCGAGTCGAAACACCTGCCGAATAATCCATGCGGCCCCTGGTCTTCAAGTCGGCCTTAGGGAACGACAGCATTGCATTTCCAATAGATCCGGTGATACCGGCCTCGAACACGCGGGCCTTTCCCATGTGCTTGCGGGCAAACTTGCCGCTGGGTTGAAAAGAAGATCCAGAGGCTTCGGCCGCAAGGTCGGCAAGATATCCAGACACCTTGTCAAGGCCCTCATAATCAATCAGATCGGCTTTATCGGTAGGCTTGTGGTACTGAGGATGGAGCCCCGTAGAAACGGCCAGGGTGGGAACTTTCTTTTTTGCGAACGCCTCGGTGTCGGTAGCCGTCATAATCGAAGTTTCAAAGTTTTTGGTCTTGATTTTAATGGCATGTTCAGCAGCCACACGGCCTGCAAGTTTCTTCCCGTCCTTTATGGTGGCTATGCCCTCGAGGGTCAGGCCGCCGCCAGTGCTGTAACGGCCCACCATATCCACGCTCATCATGAGTTTGATATTATCCAGGCCCACCAGTGCATCGAGGTAGTCTGCCAGATAGGTTGAACCGTAAAGTCCGATTTCCTCTGCGTCGAATGCGGCTATTATAACGCTACGCTGCAGTTCACCGCGGCGAGCAGACAACTCACGGGCAATCTCTATTATGGCTGCGCTGCCGGAGGCATTGTCGTCAGCCCCAGGGTAAATCTGGCCCTTTTTAACTCCCAGGTGATCGTAGTGGGCGCCAAGGACTATATACTCGTCCTTGAGCGAATTACCTTCTATTACCGCCACCACGTCGGTGTATTCTTTGCCATCGCGTTTGAACGGGACCAGATAACTGCCGGCGGAAAGCGGCTTGAGGCCGCACTCTTTGTAGCGTTCCACGATATAATCGCGCGCTTTGGCGGCATCTGCACTGCCGGCCTCACGACCCTTTAAAGAATCGGACGCGAAATAATAAACGTATTCGGCGAGTCTCTCGCTTCTTGTCTGCGCGCTTGCCGCCACGGCTAAAACTGTGGACAGCAGCAAAATGAATATTCTCTTCATTGAGGTCATTATAATCTTGACAAAGATAAGCCGAACCAGCATAAAAAGCAAATGGCTTGTAGCATTCCGGCGGGCAACTGCATCTCCCCTGCCCCTAACCCGCCATTCACCCCATCCGGACATGATTCCTCCTCAGAACAGCCCTCTGCTGAGGATGAGCAGCTGGGGAAAATCACATCGTCCTCAAAACAGGCCTCCGGTGAGGACAAGTAGCCGGAATAATGCACTTCATCCTCACAATAAACCACCGCCGAGGACAAGTAGCCGGAATAATGCACTTCATCCTCACAACAAACCACCGCCGAGGACAAGTAGCCAGGGACAAAGGGAAACAGACACGGAAAAGGGCCGCAGCGTGGCAGAAAGGGCCGAAAACAGCAGAGACTGACACGGAGAAGGGATGTAGCGTGTCAGAAATGGGAGAAAACGGAGGGAATTGACACAAAACCAGGCCTTTTTGTGGCAGAAATAGGCAAGAATGGCTGGTTCCGACACAGAACTAAGTCGCAGCATGGCAGACATGGGAGGAAACTACCAAAGTTGACACGGAGAAAGGGGACAACGTGTCAGAAACAGGGAAAAACAGCAGAGACTGACACAGAGAAGGGAAGTGGCGTAGCAGAAATGAGCAGGTGCGGCATAAGGATAGCGGCA
>ODAI012877331.1_pt1 | contig 12347 bp, 7 predicted proteins | sample 1539321 | NCBI WGS metagenome assembly ODAI01 (sample SAMN02144231, study PRJEB22623) | gut metagenome | biome: sheep rumen | host: Ovis aries | place: New Zealand
GCGGCCTGTGGTGCCGAACGCGATCAACGAGGCCGCGAACCTTGCCAAGGGGGCGGGAGTGACCGCGAGCGCGGCGGAGGTCGTAAGGGACGTGGCGGCGATTCTTTCGAGCCGTAGCGTCAACGTGGTGAACGCGGCCAACGGCGCGGAGCAGCCCGGCCAGCCGTCGGGCGCGACAGGCGTCCCGGCGCTCGACAACCCGGCAGACCTCAAGCAGCTCGAGCAAGATCTCGAGAAGCTGATCGCCTATCTGCAGCTCGACAACGAGGAGCGTCAGGCGGAGATGGCGAAGGAGCGCATCGAGGTCCAGAAGGAAACGATGGCCGCCGAGCACAAGGATCGCAAGGACAAGATCGACGAAACGCTCAAGAAGATGGAAGAGGCGTCGAGGTCCAACCTCGCCAACCGCATCTTCGGGTGGCTCGGCGCGATCATCGCAGTGGCGGCGGCGATCGTGACGACGGTCGTGACCGGCGGCGCGGCGGCGGCGTTCGCCATCGCCGGCGCGGTGGTGGCCGTAACGGCCCTCGTCATGAGCGAGACGGGCTTGACGGACAAGCTCGTCAACGCGATCGCGGAGTCGCTGGAGAAATCCGGCATGAGCAAGAACGGCGCCAAGATCGCGGCCGCGCTTATCGTCAACTTGGCCATCATGGCTGTTTCGCTGGGCTGCAGCATCGGCGGCATGGTGGCGGGATTCGCGTCGGTGGGCAAGGCGGTTGCGGACATGGCCGAAACGGCCGCCAAGGTCGCCAAGATTGCGCAGTCCGCCACATCTATCGCCAGCACGGCCATCGGCGTTGGCGCGCTCGCCGCCGGAACCGCGGCGACGGCGACGAGCTACCAGGTTGGCCTTGCGCAGGCCGATCTCTCGGAACTCGAGAAGATCATGACAGAGCTCCAGCGCCGCCTGGACGAGAGCGAGGAGGAGCTGAACGCGATCCTGGAAGCCATCCAGAACGGCCTTGGGCAGATCGCGGCCATCCTCGATTCCGCCACGGACACGCAAACCGAGATCGCCGGCCAGATCGGACAGATGGCGTAGGTGGAGTGGGGATTAAGAGTGAAGAGTGAAGAATTGAGAGTGAGAGAAAGGAGACTGCAATGAGCATGACAGTCAACACGAATGCGACGATGGTCAGCTGGGAGGCCCTGCTGAACCAGGTGAACGAAGCGAGCAACGCCGGCAAGGTGTCCGAGACGAACCGTTCGGTGACGTTCACGACGCAGCTGGGCGATGGCGTGGCGTCGGTGATAGTGAACATGCCGGACGACCTCGAGCTGCCGTCGGCGGTTACGCCTGAGGCGATAGAGTCGCTGATGACGAAGCTCGGGGGCGCCGGCTTCAACCTGAGCGAGACGCAGCTCGCCGCCATCAAGGACGAGATCACGAAGGTCTACAACCAGATGGCGGGCGCGCTCTCCGCGACGCAGTCGAAGTCAACCGGCGCCGTGATGTTCGACCTCTACCAGCTGATGGCTCTGCTGGTGGAGGTGGCGCAGAGCCAGCGCAACGCGGCGCGCGACCTTCGCAACACGCAGAACCAGCAGATACAGAACTCCATCCAGTCCCAGGCCGACGCGCAGCGCAACGCGGCGATCGTGGGGCTCGTGGTGGGCGTGACGTGCGGCGTCGCCTCGGCGGCCGTTTCGGTGGGGATGCTCGCGGGGCAGGCGGCCGCGTACAAGACGCAGGTCAACACCGCGCGGATGTCCGGCATGGAGGCGACGCAGAACAAGGTGACGATGTTGCAGAACGCGGACACGCCCCAGCATGCGCAGGCGCAGCTGGCCAAGATCGAGGGCGGCATCAAGACCGAGGGCCTCGCGGCCGGGGTCAAGGACACGATCAACGCCAACACGCTGGAGGCGAAGAACCAGTTCGAGGCCGCCAAGACCGTCGATGCGAAGCAGACGATCTTCAACGAGGCGGACACGCGGCTGACCGAGGCGAAGCAAACCGAGACGCAGGCGGCGACTACCGTCGAGACGCGGAAAACCGAGCTCGCGACGGCGAAAGAGCAACTGAACACGCACGTGAAGGCGATGAACGAGCTGGGTGCGGGAACCCCGGCCCCCGAAATCTCCGAAACAAAGACGGCGACGCAGGCGAGGGCGGAATACGTCGCCGCGTGCGAGGCCAAGAACGAAGTTCCTTCCGCCGGGACGCTCAGCAAGTACGACGCGGTGATCACGGCCGAGGGGAACCTCGAAGCCGCCAACACCGCGAAGACCCAGGCGACGCAAACCGTCGAGCAGCGGACGCAGGAGCAGACGACGGCCAAGACGGAGCTGGACGAGGCCAAGAATGCGGCCAAGGCGATTAACGCCCCCGAGGACCTTGCGACGGCGCGCCGCGAATACCGCGCCGCCCTCGAGCTGGAGGCGGACCGTTACGCCACCGAGTACGAGAACGCCGTGGCGCAGAAGGCACCGAAGGCGGAGATCGCCGCCGCGCGCGACAAGATGCACATGGCCCGCGCCTACGTGAACAACGAACTGATGAAGCCCGACCTGAAATCGACGCCGACGGAATACAAGGAGGCGTTGGGGCATGCCAAGATTGGCGCCGACGCGGCGGCGCAGCGGCTCAACAACAACATGGACTACAGGGGTGCGCTGCGCCGCATCGAGACGCTTACGGGCATCAACGCGATCAACACGGCGATCGGCAACATGCTCCAGAGCATGACGCAGAGCATCTCGGGGGCGATCACCTCCGAGGCGACGCGCATGGGCGCCGACCAGCAGAAGGAGCAGGAGCAGCTCGACCAGACGAAGGACCTGTTCAACCAGGCGCAGAGCGTCGTCGACGCCGCCGTCCAACTGATGCAGGCGGTTCGTCAGGCCGAGGCGCAGTCGATGCGCGACGCGATCCAGGCGTGAAGGGAAAGGCATGGCTAACCTAGTTACAGAAAACGCGATTCCAGGCCTGACCGTCTACGGTGTGCAGCAGATGCAGTACACCGTGGACGGCTTGGCTGGGCAGGACTTCGCGGCGGCGCTGACCATCGCGTCGTTCCGGCAGTCCACGGCCATCGAAAACGCCTCGGCGAGCTACGCGACGGTGGTGCGTCAGCGGCAGAAGAAGGTGGACGACCTCGGCGACGCGCTGGCCGTCCTCGCGAAGGCTCTCGCTTCGATGACGACCGACGATCAGGATCCCGACGACAAGAGCGACGCAGACTCCGCGTTGACGGCTGCGGCGAACACGGTCGCCGGATATGGCATCACCTCCATGAAGGTGAGCGGCAACAAGATAAAGCGCGGAGATGCGATGAAGGCGCAGAACGACATCCAGTACGCGCTCGACGTGGAGGACAACCAGTTGCAGCAGGACACCGTTTCGCTCCAGAGCCTGCTCACGAAGCGCGACAACGCGTTCTCCAACGCGTCGAAGATCGTGAAGAAGGCTCTGAACGCGTCCGGCTCGACAATCGGCAACATGTAAGGAGGACGGGACAATGGCAACGATCCAAAGCAACAGCGTGACGCTCAGCCAGAACTGGGGCGCGATCACGTTCAACGACTACACGTTCGCCGGAAAGATGGTGGACTTCCAGGACCTGATGGTGGCGGTGGCCGAGAAGCGCGCCGTGGCCGTAGAGGGAGAGGTCGCGCCGATGTCCGTGCGCATGCGTACGCGCAACACGCTCCTTGACGCCCTTGGCAACGCGCTTGCGGAGCTCACGAAGATCGAGGCGAGCTTCGACGGCGACGATGACGGGGATCTGGACATGGGAGATTGGATGACCGACGTCACCGGCGATCTTCTGCGTTACAGGCTTGCAACCCCGTGCACGGACTACAGCTCCACAGACAGCCGTCCGAGCGACAGGGATGAGCGCGCCGACTTCTACCAGGCGGGATGGGTGTCGAACGGGAGTTCGTACAGCGCGAACAAGAAGACGATCGCGGGCATGATCCAGAAGGTGAAGTCCAAGATCGACAGCCTGAACAACGCCGCGCAGACGGACATGAGCCGCCTGCAGTCGCTGGTGGACCGCCGCGACGAATCGTATTCCACGGCGACGAACCTGATGACCTCCATCAGCGACACGAGAAGCAACCTGATCCGCAACCTGTAGGAGGGATAGATGGCGATCAATAACGTTCAGATAGCGACGAACAGGTACGCGCCGACGGGGAGCGACGCGATCTTCCTCTACGACAGCAACCAGGCTTCGGCCCTGACGCTCGGGCAGCTCGTCCAGGCTGTCTGCCTGCGTTCGGCCGCGGCGTACGAGCGGCAGAGCGTCACAAAGATGAACATGATGGCGGCTGGCTCGCAGAAGCTGGACGACGCGGCCGACTGGCTGAAGCGGATCGCGGAGGGGACCGCGAACTGGACGGACGCGAAGAGCTTTCTCGTGAACACGATGGGCATTTCGGCGGACAGCCTGCCGGCCGACATCAATTCGTACGACAAGCGGATGCAGGCGGCGAAGGCGCTCCAGGACAAGATGAACATCCTCGCCCAGACCCAGCAGGAGGACATGATCGACCTGCAGACGCTGGTGAACCGCCGCGACGTGGCCTATTCCACCTCGTCCGGCGTGGTGCGGACGATGGGACAGTCGATGGATCAGGACGCGGCGAACTTCAGGTGACGCTTTGACGATACGACGATCTGACGACAAGATGGAGGAAAGAAAATGGCGATAGGAACAGTAGAGTTTGACCTTTCGATGGTAGACCAGGAGACGGGGCGGCGCCTGACGGCGCGTGCCTACACGGTGGAAGGCATCACGAACGCGGACGGTACGCTTCGCGAGCTGTCCATCGGGCAGCTCGTCATGGCGCTCTGCCTTGATCGGGCCTCGAAGCTGGAGGTCGACATCATCGCGCTGATGGAAGAAATGAACGGCACCTCTTCACAGCTGGAGGCGATGACGGAGATCGAGCAGACGATCGTCGATTTTGCGGCGTCGCAGCAGTCGACGCGGGATTACAAGTCGTTGAAGCAGCTTTACCTTACGACCGCGCCGTACAACGGGGTGTCGTACTACGACTTCCTGACCGACTCGCGGTACGGCATTGGAATCGACTTCGGTCCGAACCGTCCCGAGGCCGTGTGGATCAACAGCGAATACGCGGACGTCGAGATCAAGTTTGATGACTTCATTACGCAGGTTGAAGCAAAAATGGACGAGAAGAACAGCTTCAGCCAGCAGAAGATGATCGAGCTGCAGTCGCTGACCGCGAAGCGCGACCAGGCGTACGACATGATTTCAAACATACTCAAGAGCCTGAACACGGTCCTGGTGGGCAACGCCAACAACCTGTGAGGGCAGTGAGCCGTCGTGAGGTCACGAATTGAGGAGGAGATGGCATAGGTTTGCATTGGCGTGGATGGCGTGCGCGCTGTCGGCGCGGGCGGACAACACGGACACCATCGCCGAGGGGAGCGGATGGAAGGAGCTGAAGGACGGGTATGTCTACACCGTGACGGGCAACCCGACCATCACGGGGGAGAACGGCTACAGCGCGCTTGACGTGGCGCTGAACGCGACCGTCACGATTTACATCCCCGAGGGACATACGCTCACCCTGAAGGGCTCCGATTCCAACGGTACGCGCGGGGGCGCGGCCGGCATCTACCTGCGGAACGGCTCCACGCTCATCCTCACGGGCGGCGGCAAGGTCGTCGCCACGGGCGGCAAGGCGGGAAACGGCAGCGGCGGCGGCAACGGGTCGAGCGCCTCGATAGGTTACGATCACACCACCGCCGGGACGGGCGGCAACGGCGGCGCGGGCGGCGGAGGCGCCGGGGCGGGGATCGGCGGCAGTGGCGGCAAAGGTGGCGGCGGCGGCGGGCGCGCGTGCTGGGAATCGCAGGTTTCCACGTCGCGTTGGTCGGGCAACTTCGACAATAACGGCCCCTCCGGCGGGAACGGCGGCGTTGGCGGTACGCCGTCGGACGGCGGCACGGTCTATCTTCTCGGCAAGGTGACGCTTGAGGCGAATCCCGGCGCGGCGGGATCCGGCGGAAGCCGGGGAAGCAAGGGAAGCGGCGCGAACGAGTACTGGACGTGGGAGTTCTGGGCGGGCGGCGGCGGCGGCGGCGGCGGCGGCGGCGGCGGCCAGAAGGCCGACTACGGCGTCGGTCCCGGCGGTGCGGGCGGCGGCGGCGGCGGCGCGGGCGGCAACGGCGGCCGGCACTGGTACGCGCAGAGCAGCCATGACACGCCGGACGCGGCTGGCGGCGAGGGCGGCAAGAGCAACGGATCGGGATGGGACCGCAACGACAGGAAGTCCTGCCGCAGCAAGAACTGGGGCGGCTACGGCGGAAACGGCGGAAACGTCGGATCGACCGGCAGCGGCGGGACGATATTCGTGGGCAGCGGCGCCACCTTCGTCGGGACGGCGTTCCGCTATCGGACGATTTCCGGCACCATGGAGGAGAGGCGGCACAATTTGATCTTCAGGGACGCGAGCCGCGTCAATGTGACGAACACGGCCATCTTGGGCGAGGCGCTGCCGCCCGCGCCGAGACTTCCCGTGCGCAACGCCTACAACTTCAAGGGCTGGTTCACGGAAGAAAACGGCGGGGGTACGCAATGGTACGGCACGAACAACGTGGCCGTTCTGGCCGCCTTTCTCTCCACCTCCGACGTCACGCTCTACGCGCACTGGGCGCCGAAGAACCCCGGACAGCTTGACGGCCTGTTCGTGAACGACGAGCATGTCGCCGACGGCGTGACGGCGAGCGGCCTGGGCTGGAACTACAAGGAGGAGACGGGCCGGCTTCTCCTCACCGACCGAACGCGCGCGTACACCATTTCAGGCAGCCTGCACGACGGCAACATCAGCGTCGTCATTCCCGAGAACGGACCGACGAACGTGACCTTGGAAAACCTGACGCTCTCCGTCTGGCAGCGCAACGACTATTCGGCGTTTGTCGTTTCCAACGCCTGCACGCTGAACCTGGTCGGCGCCAACACGCTCGTCTGCACGAACGCGAAGAACAAGGCGAAATATTCGGCCGGCATCGAGGTGCCGGCCGGCGCCTCGCTTACGCTCAGGAGCACCGGTTCGGGCGTCCTAACGACGCGCGGCGGCTACTACGGCGCGGGGATCGGCTCGGCCGGCGGGTACGGCGCGCCGGGCAAGATCGTGATCGATAATGTCACTGTGGACGCGACGGGAGGATACCATGCGGCCGGCATCGGCGGCGGCGAGAACTCGACCCTCACGACGAGCAACATCGTCGTGAAAAGCGGCTACGTCACGTGCCGGGGCGGCGAGAGCGCGGCCGGCATCGGTGCCGGAAACGGCAAGGTTATCGTGCCGAACGACGCCGTGATCGTGACGGGCGGTTCGGTCGTCGCGCGGGGCGGCACCGGCACCGGCTCGGACTTCGTGCGGAGCACCGGAAACACGACCCCTGACTACGACGACAACAAACGGTCGATGGTCATCGCGGGAGGAAGCGTCTTGGGCACCACGATGAGAGCGTCGCCGCGGCCTGTGGACGAGGCCGGGAACGAGCTCTACGCCGTCGTGATCTCCAATCTCACGCCATACGCCTCCGCCGTGGTCAGCTGCCTGGCGATTCCCGAAACCTACTCCACGGAAGGTCTGGTCGCCGACGAGGCCGGGCGCATCTGCATCTGGCTGGCGCCGACGAACCACGCGCGCGTCCTGACCGCGAACGGACTCTACTACACGACTCCCTATCCGTACCAGACGTATTCCAACGGGGTCAGCGCGCTCTATAAGCAGGATGTCGTCGCTGTCTGCGTGGGCGATCCGCCGGAGGGCGTCGACATCGAGGGCGAGACCCGCTACTGCGTGACGGTGCCGGGCCTGACGCCGGAGACGGCGATGGGAGTGGAGGGCAACATCCCCGAGAAGTACCTGGTGGGGCCGAAGAAGTCGGACGAGAACGGAAACTTGTACCTGTACCTGCCTGACGGCAACTACGAATTCACGGTCGAGGGCAAGCCGTTCGTCGCCGTGGTTGCGGGCGCGGCAACGACGGCCGTAGGGCGGGTGGGCGTCTCCGTGGACGGGCTGGACATCGGGTTGCGCGCGGGCGACGGCTGGAGCTATGACGGCGTGGCGGGCGAGATCAGGTTTACGGCGGATGGCGACTATCTGCTGGCGGGCACGGCGACCGTGTGGGTCGTTTCGGCAATTGCGCAGGACGGCGTCTTGGCGCGCGTACGCACGGAGGCGCCTGTGTCCCTCAACGGTGCGATCGGCGGGGGAGGGTCGTTCGTGTTCGCGGGCGGCACCCTGTCCGCCGTCGAGCAATCGGGAGGTGCCGTCTGCGTGGGTGGCGGATCGCTCCATGCGGGGCTTTCCTCCGTGACCAACGCGGTCGGTCCCTGCCGCCTCGTGACGGTGGAAGGCCTGGAGCCGAATGCGTCCGTCGCGATCGCAGGTCTGCCCGCCTACGACGCCTCGCACATCTATGCAGACGCGGCGGGCAAGGTGTACCTGTGGCTGAACGAGGGGCGGCGCAACTTCATGGTGGACGGCGAACCCTACAGGGCCGACGTGACGGCGGCAGGCGCCGTGGCGGTGAAGTGGATGACTGGCGTCACCATCGACGGCAGGGACGCGGCATTCGGAACGGGGGAGGGCTGGACATACGACGCTTACGACTCCATCCTCGCGCTCGACGATTCTGCGCGCGCCTTTGCGCTTTCGGGGACCAACCTGCTGGGCGAAGTCGTGGTGGTCGTGTCCAACGCGACTTCCGTTACGCTCAACGACCTTTGCCTTATGACGACGAACGGACAGGCGGAGTCGGTGTTCCGTGTGTTCGGCGGCATGACGCTGGAAGTGGCGGGGACAAACACCTTGCAGTCCGGCGTGGCCCGGGCGGGAATCGAAGTCCAGTCCGGGGCGACGCTCGAGATTGGCGGCGGCGGCGTTCTGGAGGCGTTCGGCGGCGAGGAAGGCGCGGGCATTGTCGGCGGCACGGTTCGGATCGTCGGTGGCACGGTGCGCGTGCGGGCCGACGGGCCGACGAGCGACTTCGTTACTGAAGAGACGCGTATCCTCGGCGGCTCCGTGCTGCCGGTCTTGGGGCGTCTGTCGCCGGCGGCGTCCAACAACATCGAGCAAGTCTACTGTGTGACCGTCCCCGGCCTTTCGCCAAGTGCCCCTGTGACGCTCGAGGGGCTGGACGGCTACGGTACAGATGGCATCGTGGCCGACGAGTCGGGTTCGGTCTATCTTTGGCTCACCAACGGCATCCATTTCGTGACGGCGAACGGCGTGCTGTACGTGGCGGACGTGGATGAACAAGCCGTGATCGCCGAGCTGTTTGAACTGACTGGCGTCTACGTGGACGGCGTCGACGTCGCCTATCGGCGCGGCGACGGGTGGCAGTTCGCGCAGCGGACGCTCTCGTTCTCCGAAAACCGCACCGTCAGCGGCACGAACGTGCAGGGCAAGGTCGCGATCATGGTGGAGCCGACGGTGGAGACGCTGACGGTGAGCAACCTTGTCCTGCGCGGGACGCAAGAATACTATGCGCCGATCAGCGTATTTGCGACGAATCGCTGCTCGGTCGTCGTCGCAGGCGTAAACGAGCTCGAGGCGGGCACGAACGCCGCCGCGATTGCGGTCGGTGATGGCTTCACTGTCGAGGTTTCCGGACGAGGTACGCTGAAGGCAATCGGCGGCAACGGCGGCGCCGGCATTGGCGGCGACGGCGATTTTCCTGATGCAGGCACGATTAAGATCGCCAGCGGGACGATCGTCGCGCGCGGCGCGGGCGGAGGTTCGGACGTGGGCGTCGGCGCGGGCGGCGCCGGGGGATCGGTGCTGGTGACGGGCGGTTCGCTGCACGCGCAGGAAGGAACCGTCATGCCTGCGCCGTCCAACGGCACGGAGCGCGTCTGGTGCGTGACCGTCGAGAATCTGACGGAAGGTTCGACGCCGACGTTCGACCGCCTTGGCGGGTACGACGCCGACGGCCTTGTGGCGGATGCCGAAGGCAAGGTGTACCTCTGGCTCCCGAACGGGACGCACGTGTTCTTCAGGGACGGACGGGCGATGCTTGCGGTCGTTGATGACGCGGATGTCGTCGCGACGGAATGGACCACGGGCGTGACCGTCGACGGCGCGGATGTGGCGACGCTTTCGGGCGACGGGTGGAGCTACGACATCGACACGGCGGTCCTTACGCTTTCGTCCAACTCGCGAGACTATACCCTTTCCGGCACGAACACGGACGGCGACGTGTCGGTCGTCGTCTCCGCGAGGTACGTCAACGCGATCATCTCCAACCTGGTGCTGTGCGTGACGAACGTGGAACGGTCGGCGATCTATGTCAACGATGGGCTTTCAACCACGCTTACGCTTGCGGGGACGAACGTCCTCATGTCGGGCGAAAACTGTCCTGGCGTGCGTACGCGCGCGACAATCGAGCGAGACGGGAGCTATTACACGTACGACGCGTATCTGGACATCAAAGGGACGGGGACGCTGCTGGCCGTTGGTGGACAGAACGCGGCCGGCATCGGCGGCGGACAACGCGAGAACGGCTCGTACGTGTCGGTCCTCGGCGGCGAAGTGGAGGCGCGCGGCGGCATGAACGGCGCGGGCATCGGCGGCGGCTGGCGCGGCAAGGGCGGGAATCTTTCGGTTTACGGAGGGCGCGTGACTGCGGTGGGCGGGACGTACGCCTCGGCGATCGGCGGCGGATTCGGCGAGACGGGCGAGCGCTACTTCCAGAACAACGGAACGGTGATCGCGAATGGCGGCTCCGTCAACCTCGTGACTGCAGACGCGATCAGCTCATCGGGGCGAGGAAATATCATTCGGGGCGGATCGCTGCATGTGACGGGCGAAAAGCCGACGATCTCGAATCCGCCTGTCAACGGCTCGAACGTGCGCGTCTGGTGCGTGACCGTCACGAATCTTGTTCCGGGCGCGAAAGTGGTCCTGGACGGGTTGTCTGGCTACGGCACGTCCGACATCTTTGCCGACGACACAGGGGCAGTCTACCTTTGGCTTCCGAACGGCGCGCATCTGTTCTCGACGCAGATCGGCGAAGAGACGTGGCGGTGGCGGGCCGACGTGTCTGGCGCGGACACCGTGGCGGTGGCGGTGACGGGACCTGACGGACTCACGATCACGGGCATTGCCTTGACAGAGACGGCGGTGACGATCACCGTTGCGTCCGATCCGGCGGAATGGATGGCGAGCGGATACGCGAGCCTGCGTGTCCGTGCCGGCGCGGCCTTGCCGCTGCCCGCCGGAGACGAGGCGTTGCTGGACGAATCTCTGGTCACGGCGACGCTCAACGCCGACGGGACGGCGACGCTCACTTTCCCCCGTTCTTCTTCAGACTTGATGTTCTATCGAATAGAGAGGTAGATTTCCCGGCAAAGATTTTGGTATAATTGTCAAAAACAAATGGCGAAAACAGCTATAGAAAGGCTGGCCGAGGCGATCGGATATCCGGATCGGGTACCCGAGGGTGCGCTTGCGGCAACATTGCGCGTGGATGACGCCGAGATTTCGGCGGCAGTCACGGGGGAGCGCATTGTCCTTTCGCAGCGGTTGACCGACGCGGCCGACAAGCTGCCGACGCTGGCGGGTTTTGCGGCGGGGCGGATGCTGCGCGAGGAGGCCGTGCTGGCGTACGGAGACGGTGCGGCGTTCCTTTGGCAGGACGCGCCGGCGGGCGCGAGCGAGCAGGTGCTCGTGCGGCTGTTCGAGTCGTTCATGGACTCCTTCGACTGGTGGCGGGCGCGCGTGGAGACTCCGCGCGGGGAGGAGAAGTCGGAATTTCCGGAGATGATGATTCGGCCGTAGGCGATTGGATGGATCGATGGTTGAGAGGCAGGAAACGATGAGAAGATTAGGCATATTGCTGATGGCGGCATGGGGCCTGGCGCTTGGCGCCACGGCCCAACCGCCGGTTCGTCCCGCCCCCGGGCCGACGGACGCTCCAGCCAGCCAGGCCGCTAGCTCTCTCCCCGCGGCCGTTCGGCCGTCCAACCGTCCGGTCTGGCGGACGCCGACCTACACGCTGGTGGCGCGGGACATGGATTTGCGCACGGCGCTCGACTCGTTCGCCGTCGCGCAGGGGTTGTCGGTCGTGATGTCCGATGCGGTCTCCGGGCAGTTCTCGGGCGACTTCAAGGATGTGCCGGCGGACGAGTTCCTCGAGAAGATCGCCACCGTCCACAACCTCACGTGGTACTATGACGGCGCGGCGCTCTATATCTACGGGGCTGGCGAGATTCAGACGCTCTTGCTGGACCTCCAGTACATGAAGGCGGGCGAGTTGCGCACGCTGCTCGCCGACCTCGGCGTGGAGGACTCGCGCTTCCCGCTCCGCACCGCGTCGAACGACGAGCTGATCATGGTGAGCGGCC
>ODAI013439347.1_pt1 | contig 12347 bp, 8 predicted proteins | sample 1539321 | NCBI WGS metagenome assembly ODAI01 (sample SAMN02144231, study PRJEB22623) | gut metagenome | biome: sheep rumen | host: Ovis aries | place: New Zealand
CTCGATCCGGGCCAGGTTCCCCTCTTCGCCGTGAATCCTGACCCGGAGCTGGTGAAAGCCCAGGTCCATGAGAAGCTGCTCGGCCCGGGCCACCCGGGCCAGCTTTTCGTCCGTGATCGTCTCACCGTAGACAAATCTCGTGGCCAGGCAGGCAAAAGACTGCTTTTTCCAGGTAGGAAGCCCCAGCGCTCTCGAGATTTCCCTGATCTGCGCCTTGGTAAGGCCCGTTTCCCGCAAAGGACTCAGAACGCCCAGCTCTCTGATCGCCCTAAGGCCCGGCCTGTAATCGCCCAGGTCATCCAGGTTGGAGCCCTCGGCGATCTTTGTAAAGCCTTCCGCGCGAACGGCCTCCATCATCGCACAGAACAGCGCTTTTTTGCAGATATAGCACCGGTCTTTGGGATTTTGACGAAAGCCCGGTATGCCCAGCTGGTCCACCTCCACTTTGACCTGACGGATTCCGAGATCTCTGCAGAACTGCGCGGCTTCCAGGCTCTCCCTCTCCGGAAAGGAGCGCGAGAGCGCGGTCACCGCTATGACGTCTCCGACCAGCGCGTCGGCGGCCGCCCTCAAAAGCAGTGTGGAGTCGACCCCCGATGAAAAGGCCACCGCCAGCGGCCCCTGTTCCCGCAAATACTCCGTCAAAAGTCTGTATTTTTCTTCCATTTCTCTCTTCCTATCCGATAACCAAAAATCCTCGGCCTGCCGCCGAGGATCTGGAGAATTCACAGAAAATGAATAATTATGCATCCGATACACTTTCAAAGAATAACTATTTTGACCCTTCTTGTCCGAAGTAGTGTTTTGCCGCGGATCTCAATGAATAATTATTCATAAAAAGCGAATAATTATTCATTCTTTTTTTCAGTGGAAACGCCGTTTTGACAAGAAGGGTTAAAAAAAGTTACTTTCAAAGAGTTTGCGAATGCATAAAAATGCATTTTTATGCATCAAAGTGCTCTGATGAATCTGTCGAAGGCTTCCCGCCCCTCGGTAGTCCTCTTGTAGACACCCGCGTCGGTGAGCACCTTCGCGAAGACATGTCCGATCTCGCACCGGATGATCTCGTCGATGTTGTCCTCGTCGATCTTGTCATAGCGGCTGATGAACTCCATGGCCCAGTCCGCGTGCTTGGCCAGCGCCTCGTCGCTCCTTAGGTCCGCTCCCGCGAGGATCGCCTCGCGCAGGGCCTTCATCTCGCCCAGGAGTCTCGCGGGCAGGATGGCCATGCCCATGACCTCGATCAGGCCGATGTTTTCCTTCTTGATGTGGTGAAGCTCCGCGTGCGGGTGATAGACGCCCAGAGGGTGCTCCTCGGTCGTGATGTTATTGCGAAGGACCAGATCCAGCTCGAAGTTCTCACCGCGCTTTCTCGCGATCGGCGTGATCGTGTTGTGCGGCGTGTCGTCCGTGAAAGCGAAGATAAAGGCGTCCTCGTCCGTGTATCCGCGCCAGACTTCCAGGATGTGGTCCGCCAGTGCGATCAGGCGGTCCGGATCGGGTCCGGAGAGGCGGATGCAGGACATGGGCCATTTGACGATGCCGCTATTGACGTCCTCGAAGCCCTTGACCGTGAACGGCTTCTCCACAGGCGCTTTGGCCATCGCGAACTCATAGTGGCCGCCCTGGAAGTGGTCGTGGCTCAGGATCGAGCCGCCGACGATGGGCAGGTCCGCGTTGGATCCCAGGAAGTAGTGCGGAAAGGCCTTGATGAAGTCGAACAGCTTGCAGAACGTGTCGTGATTGATCGCCATCGGGATGTGGCGGGAATTGAACACGATGCAGTGCTCGTTGTAATAGACGTAGGGAGAGTACTGGAAGCCCCAGGGTCCGTTCTGGATCGTGATCGGGATGATCCTGTGGTTCTCTCTCGCGGGGTGGTTGACTCTGCCGAAATATCCCTCGTTTTCAATGCACAGCTGGCACTTGGGATAGCTGCTCTGCGCCGCGTTTCTCGCCGCCGCGATCGCTTTGGGGTCCTTCTCGGGCTTGGAGAGATTGATCGTGATGTCCAGGTCGCCGAACTCCGTCGCGGACTTCCATCTTCTGTCCCTGGCGATCCTGTAACGGCGGATGTAATCCGTGTTCTGGGAGAAATCATAGTACCAGTCCGTGGCCTTGACGGGATCCTGCTCATAGACGGCGCGGAACTTCGCGATGACATCGCTCGGTCTGGCCACCAGGATGCCCATGATCTTCGTGTCGAAGAGGTCTCTCATGACGACGGAGCTTCCGTCGATCATTCCCTTGTCGGCCGCATAGTCGAGAATATCGCACAGGATCTCCTCCAACAGGGATCCGTCCTTGATCTTTCCGCTGTCGAGCTTCTCCGCCCTCTCGAGGATCTCCTCCCGGCTGCCCGGGTAATCGTCGATCCCCAGCGCTCCGATCAGTGAATTCACTGTGTAGATCACATCTTCTTTTTCGATCAGTTCCGTCGCCAGCGCGTAGGCCGTGAGATCCCTGACCGCCGCAAAAATCTTATCCATTCCTGTACCCTCCTTGTTTGTATTTCTATCCCCTGTTACTGGTTCTTCGTTCAGACCGGTTCTCCGGTCCCTGTGTTTTCCGATCAGTACCAGTTCTCTGCCCGGAGGTTCTCCCCGCTGCCTTCTCCGGATCCCGCGAGTTCCTCTCTGGGCCCCTCGAGCTCTTCCCTGTGCCTGATCACCAGCTCCTGCGTCTTGACGCTCATCCTGGTGCCGGGCTTGACGCTGCTTGTGATGAAGACGTTGGAGCCGATGACCGAGCCCTTTCCGATGACGGTCTCGCCGCCCAGAATGGAAGCTCCGGCGTAGATGGTGACGTCGTCCTCAATGGTGGGATGTCTCTTGGCTCCTCTGAGGCTCTGTCCGCCTCTGGTGGAGAGAGCGCCGATCGTGACGCCCTGGTATATTTTGACATGTTCGCCGATGATCGAGGTCTCGCCGACCACGATGCCCGTCCCGTGATCCATGAAGAAGTATTTGCCGATCGTGGCGCCGGGATGGATGTCGATCCCGGTCCTGCTGTGCGCGTACTCGGTCATCATTCGGGGGATCAGCGGAACGCCCAGAAGGAACAGCTCGTGCGCCAGCCTGTTCACGGTGCTGGCCAGAAGGCCCGGATAGCACAGAACGATCTCTTCCTTATTGTAAGCGGCCGGATCGCCCTGGTAGAAAGCCTCCATGTCCGTGTCGACCAGTTCCCGGATCGCGGGAATGCGGCTGATGAAGGTGATCGCGATCTCCTCGGAGGCGTCCCGGATCACGCTCTCCTCGGCCTGTGCGTACTCCTCCCTAAAGCGCAGAGCGATGGCCGTCTGCTTGGTCAGGTTGTAGACGACGTCCTCGATCAAAATACTGATCCGGCTGTTGTCATTGTAGCTTCTGTAGTTCTTCTCTCTATAGTATCCCGGAAACAGTATATTCAGGAGCTTATTGACGATGTCGATCACCGCGTCGCTGTCGGGCTGGCTGAACACGTCCATTTTATCGATATCTCTTCCGTTTTTGTAGTCCTCCAGAATGCTCTCGGTTATCTTGAGAATTCTCTCGTTGATCAGTTTCTCATTTGCCATCGCTCGTATCTGCTCCTTTCGGTACGCCCCGGCCCGGTGCTCCGTTGCGGTAATAAAATAGTATCACACATGTAGTTTCATTATACATGGAAAAACCGACTCTGTGTATGTCAGGACAAAGACAAAGCCGTCTTTCATTCTAACTTTTTACAGCGAACTGTGCTACTATGGTAGTGAGCAAAACAACCGTTCTCTTTTAAAAGGAGATTCTTATGCATAAATCGATCGTTAAGCATGTATATACAGCTGTCGGCAGCGCTCTGATCCTGCCGCTTCTTTTTGGCGCTCCCTTCGTCTCCCCGCCGCAGGCTTGGGCCGCAGAGACCGGCGCGGAACCTGTTTCCGTCAGCACTGCCGGATCCGGGATCCCGGAGCTCGTTCTCTCCAAGTGCTACCTTCTTGAATCCGAGAACTACGAGAGCATCGCGGACGGCTACTATCAGGCAGTTCTCCTCTCGGAGAGATCCGCCGCGCAGTATCCCGCCCTCAACCAGAGTCTTGCGGAGCTGAACAGGCAGATCACCGACCGGTGCATGAAGGACTTCGGCGCGGTCGCCGCCGATTCCAGGCAGTACCTGGAGACCTATGAGGAGAAGGATCCGGACCTGGTCATGCCGTCCGGCTCCCTCGAGAACAGCATCACTCCGCTCCGGCAGGACGACCATGTGCTGAGCTTCTTTTCCTCCTGTTACAGCTATATTCCGGGCGCCGCGCACGGGCTCACTTCCTACAGCGGCTATACGCTGGACACCGCCACCGGAGAGCGGATCCTGCTCGACGATGTGGTCAGGGACAAAGAGGACCTGGCGAAAGCCGTCAGCGAAAACCTCATCTATATGAGCACAGGCGAACCCGCCTCCGATTACAGCGAGACGCTGAAGGACTATTTTGCCTCCGGTGAATACTCGCCGGCCTGGGTCCTTGACAACAGCGGTCTTCTCGTGCGCTTCGCTCCGTCCGAGATCGGCTCCTACGCCGAGGGACCTATGGAGGCGGAGATCCCCTTCAGCCGGTATCCCGACCTGTTCACCGATAAATACGGCTCCCACACAGGGGCTTACGCGCTTCCCGTCGGCACCGTCTATCCGGTCAAAGCCGACCTCAACGGAGACGGGACCACCGAGAAGATCAGTCTCAACGCCCGCCTCGAGGAGGGGCCCGACGCCTACGCCTACACAGCGCTGCGCGTCGCCCTGGGGGACAAGGAATGCCTGCATGAGGCCTATTTTTACACTGCGCGCGGCGTGCTGCTCCACGAGAGCGACAAGCGCAGCTACCTCTATGTCCAGATGATCACGGACAACGAGTATCCCATCATCGCGGTCTTTGACCTCAGCGGCGACGCGCCGGTATTCGTTGGCGAGCTCAACGGAACCGGTCTTACGGCAAAATACCGCCAGGACAGCAGCAAAGAAGACATGTGGTACCTCGACGAGGCGCTGATCTGCGATCCCGCCTGCTTCTCTCTCGACAGCCGCATGAATCTGATGAGCACCTACGCCGCCACGAGGACCTACAAGCTGGGCGCCGACGGCATGCCCGAGCCGCTCACCGACTTCTACACGATAAACAGCGACCTCGAGCTCACAAGTCTTAAAGAACTGACGGCCGACGTCATCGATCCCGCTTCAGACACCGTCACCAAAAAAGGCGCCGTCATTCCGAAGGGCACTGCTCTTAAGCTTCTTCGGACCAACGGCACCGATATTGTCGACCTGACAGGCCGCGACGGAACCGTTTACCGCTTCCGGGTGGTCGGAACCTGGCCGCAGATGGTAAACGGCGTAGACCTCAGCGAGGCGTTTGAGGGAACGATGTTTGCGGGATAATAATTATAACTGTTTTGCCGGACTTCACGCTCCCTGCTCCGCGCTTCCCACGAGGAAATTGATGAACTGCTGCGCCGCTCTTCCGGACGCGCCGCCGCTTCGCAGCTCCCACTGGTTGGCCTTGAGCAGGAGTTCCTCCTCTGTGAGCGTGATGTCCGGATATTTTTTGGCCAGCTCCTTGACGATGTGCAGGTATTCCTGGTGGGACGGCTTCATATAGCCGATCGTCACGCCGAATCTGGCCACGAGGGAGAGCTTCTCCTGCACGGTGTCGCTTCTGTGCATCTCATCCGACGACCTGTCGTTCCTGTCGTCCCAGGTCTCCCGGATCAGGTGCCTTCGGTTGGAGGTCGCGTAGATCAGGACGTTCTCGGGCTTTGTCTCCAGTCCGCCCTCGATGACCGCCTTGAGGTATTTGTACTCGATCTCGAATTCCTCGAAGGACAGATCGTCCATATAGATAATGAAGCGGTAGTTGCGGTTCTTGATCTCGGAGATGATGCGCTGCAGGTCCTTGAACTGGTGCTTGTACACCTCGATCATGCGCAGGCCCTGGCTGTAGTACCGGTTCAGGATTGCCTTGATGCTGGTGGATTTTCCCGTGCCCGCGTCTCCGTACAGAAGGACGTTGTTGGCCATGCGCCCCTGGACAAAGGCCTCCGTATTGGCGATCAGCTTCTGCTTCTGCAGCTCATAGCCGATCAGGTCGTCCAGCTGCACGTCGCTGGTCGCTGTGATCGGGATGAGGAATTCCTCGTCCTTATTGTCGTCGTTGACCCTGAAGGCCTTATTGAGGCCGAACTTGCCGACGCCGTACTTCTTATAGAAACCCGTGATGATGTCGTACATCTGCTGTTCGGGACCTGCGGCGGATCCTTCTGAAGCGGCGTCCGTTCCCGCCTCCCCTTTCCGGCTCTGATCCGCGGCCGGATCTGTACCTGTCACTTCCTCAATTCTCCTGCTCAGCTCCTGCACCTTCTCGCTGACGCTTGTATTGAACACGCGCTCCGGTTTGCCGACCGCCTCGTAGCTCTCGAGGACGCTGAAACAGCTGATCCCCAGCGCCTCCTCGATCGGGCCGAAATCATAGTCGAAGAGCTCCTTAAAGATCCTGAAATCGTTGAGGGCAAATGTATTGACGCTTCCCGCATTGGCGCCCACCTTCTCGGAGACCAGCGTGAAGGGCGTCTCCGTCGTCGCGATCAGGTAGGCCAGATAATTGTGCCAGAGGTTTTTATTGAAGCCGTATTTGGTCGCGAGGTCCAGAAGACGGTGCACCTGTTCATAGATGTCCCCGATCATCGCTTCTTTGTCATAGCCGCCCTGATCGAAGCGGCGGCAGATCTCCGCCAGGCAGTGCAGAATGCTGTCCTCCCCGATTCCCCTGTAAATGATCAGCTTGGATGTAAGACGATACATATATTCACTCTCCTTCTATGCTTGTTGGCTCTTTTCTGTCAATGTTAGCATCATTCCGTTTTAAGGGCAATCGCAGCGGGACCAGGGGGGCTGTTTTTAGGGTCAAAATACAGCTGCGGCGAAGTTTCGAAGGTTTCGTGAAAAACTCTTTCCTCCGATTATTCAGATACGCTATAATAGTCGTTAGTTGTTTTTGAACCGCTGAAGAAGGCTTACTATTTTGACCAAGAAAGAGGTGATCATTTATGCAGATCGGATTTGATAATGACAAATATCTCAAGACGCAGTCGGAACACATCAGAGAGAGGATCGCCAAGTTCGGCGGCAAGCTCTATCTGGAATTCGGAGGCAAGCTGTTCGACGACTACCACGCCTCAAGAGTACTCCCCGGTTTCAAGCCCGACTCCAAGATCACAATGCTGTGCGAGCTCAAGGATCAGGCGGAGATCGTGGTCGCGATCAACGCGGCGGACATCGAGAAAAACAAGGTCAGAGGCGATCTGGGCATCACCTACGACGAGGATCTGCTGCGTCTGGTCGACGCTTTTACCAGTCACGGCCTCTACGTGGGAAGCGTGGTCCTGACCCGCTTTGCCAACCAGCCTTCTGCCGTGGCTTATGAGAAGAAGCTCCTGTCCCTGGGCCTGAAGGTCTACCGGCACTATCCCATCGCCGGTTATCCCGCGGACATCCCGCTGATCGTCAGCGAGGACGGCTACGGACGCAATGACTATATCAAAACAGAGCGCCCTCTGGTGGTCGTGACGGCGCCCGGTCCCGGAAGCGGCAAGATGGCCACCTGCCTCTCCCAGCTCTATCATGAGAACCGGCGCGGCATCAAGGCGGGCTATGCCAAGTTCGAGACTTTCCCCGTGTGGAATCTCCCGCTCAATCACCCCGTCAACCTGGCCTACGAGGCTGCGACCGCCGATCTGGACGACGTCAATCTGATCGACCCCTTCCATCTGGAGGCCTACAACAAGACCTGCGTCAATTACAACCGCGACGTGGAGGTCTTCCCTCTGCTCAACGCGATCTTTGACAAGATCTACGGATCCTCTCCCTACAAGTCCCCTACGGACATGGGCGTCAACATGGTCGGCAACTGCATCTGCGACGACGGCGTCTGCAAAAAAGCGGCCCGTCAGGAGATCATCCGCCGCTACTACGACGCCATGTGCGATTACCGCAAGGGCAACGCCGGCGACGCGCCGGTGCACAGGATCGAGCTTCTGATGAAGAAGACCGGCATCGATATCTCCGAGCGCCCCGTTGTCATGGCGGCCAATCTTAACGCCGAGAAGACAGGCGCGCCGGCGGCAGCCATGGAGATGGCGGACGGCACTATTTTGACCGGACGCACGTCAGAGCTCCTGGGAGCTTCTTCCGCGCTCCTTCTGAACGCGCTCAAGAGCCTGGCCGGGATCGAAGACAGCGTCAAGCTGATCAGCCCGGAGATCATCGCGCCCATCATGGACCTCAAGATCGACCACCTGGGAAGCGACAACACCTCTCTCCTGCACCTGAACGAGCTTTTGATCGCGCTGGCCATCGCGGGCGTCACGGATCCCAATGCCAAGGCAGCCATCGACCAGCTGGAAAACCTCAAGGGACTGGAAGTCCACTCTTCGGTCATCCTCTCGCAGATCGACTCCGGCGTCTTCAAGAAGCTCGGCGTCAACCTCACCTGCGAGCCGCATTACGAGAGCAACAAGTTCTATCACAAGTGATCTTCCGGTTGCCTGTGGCAAGGCTTATCAAAGTATGATACGATGGTTGCAGGGGTACTGAAAAACCAGCGTGTTCTTTTTATCAGGAATGCCGGTCCGTCCGCGCGGCTGCCGGCAGGATCAATGTAGGAGGGTAAGCAGAATTTATGAAACCGTATGCATTTGGCGTAGATATCGGCGGGACCACCGTTAAGATCGGTCTTTTCACAACAGAAGGGAAGTTTCTGGACCACTGGGAGATTCCCACCCGCAAGGAAGGCAGCGGCGAGATGATCCTTCCGGACATCGCGCGCGCGATCGTCAAAAAACTCTATGAGAAAAATCTGTCTCTCAACGACCTCGAAGGCGTCGGCGTCGGCGTTCCGGGTCCCGTTCTTGCTGACGGCGTAGTCAACAAGTGCGTCAACCTGGGCTGGGGCGTGCTCGACGTAAGGGGCCAGCTCTCCTCTCTTCTGAGCGGCGTGCCGGTCGAGGTGGGCAACGATGCCAACGTCGCGGCTCTCGGCGAGCAGTGGAACGGCGGCGGCAAAGGCCACGCCAACGTCGTCATGGTCACTCTCGGAACCGGTGTCGGCGGCGGCATCATCTTAAACGGCAGGATCCTGCCCGGCTCCCACGGCGCAGCCGGTGAGATCGGCCACATGAAGGTCCGCGATAACGAGCCCGAGGCCTGCGGCTGCGGCAAAAAAGGCTGCCTGGAACAGTACGGCTCCGCGACCGGCGTCGTAAGACTTGCAAAGCGCGCACTCGCCGCTGACCAGAATATGGACACGCCTCTCCGTTCCATCGATCCTCTCACAGCCAAAGACGTCTTTGACTACGCCAAGAGAGGCGATGAGATGGCCCTGGCGATCGTCGAGGATGTCGGCAAAATGCTCGGCGAAGCCATTGCCCACATCACCTGCGTCATCGATCCCGATGTCGTCGTGATCGGCGGCGGTGTCTCCAAGGCCGGCCAGATCCTTCTTGACGTGATCCACAAGTACTACACGCCCGCCGCCTTCCACGCCAGCAGGCAGTCGGACTTCAAGCTGGCTGTGCTCGGAAACGACGCCGGCATGTACGGCGCTGTCAGGATGATCCTGAATAAGTGATCCGGTCAGATGCTCCTGAATAGATGATCCGTAAATATGGGGTGCCTCCCAGCAGGGAGGCACCTTTTTTTGTGCGATAAGCCGTGGCAATTTTGGCGCGCGGATGCAGGGTCTGGTACGCGCGGGGAAAAGCCGGAAGCCCTGAAGAGCTGCTGCGCCGCGCGGAATACTTTTCCAGAAATTCCTCCGTCGTCTCGAAATACCGCACCGGATCCTTCTCCGCCGCCTGCGCATGCCCTGCCTCCTCCATGATCATGATCTCTTTCTTACAGGCGGCGGCATTGTAGAGTTTCAGGCACATGCTCACGGGGATCATTCTGTCTTCCCTGCCGTGAATGAAAAGCGTGGGTATGCTGCTCGATTCCACGGCTTTGAGAGGAGAAGTCTCCTTAAGGTCATATCCGGCCCTGAGACGGATCATCAGCTCTGCGGAATCCACGACGGGAAAGGCCGGCAGTCGGAACCAGCTCCCGATCTTCTCCTGAAACATGGCGTAAGCATCCGTATAGGCGCAATCCGCGATCACAGCCTTTACATTGACCGGCGGGTCCTGCTCTCCTGCGTAGATCAGCGCCGTGGACGCCCCCATGGACAAGCCGTGTAATACGATTTCCGCTTCGGAATCCCGCCGGAGGATCAGCTCTTTGATCCACTTTCCGAGGTCTCTGCTGTCCGTGGCTCCCAGCCCGATATAGTCTCCGTCACTCTCCCCCTGGCACCGGAAATCAGGGGCCAAAACATAGTATCCGCGCTGTGCGTACCAGTACGCGTAGCTGTACATCATCTCTTTGCTGCCGGTGTATCCATGAAGAAGAACCGCCCATCGATGATCCTGATTTCTCTCAGCAGGACGGAAAACGATCCCCTTCAGCAGATAGCCGTCCTCTGAGTAGATCTGAACTTTCTCGGAATCGGTGTGCGCAGCCCATGTGCGGCCGATCACGTTCATAACGGCCGCGTTCTTCTTCAGCGAGGACTCCTGGACCTGCTCGGCATAGCTTTGGGCCGAGATTCTCTGGAAGGCGTCCAGCTTCTCCATGAAGGAAGGGATCAGCACTGCGCTGACGAGAATGTTGACGGCGCCCCAGTATAGGATCGAGAAGATCAGTATTATTATGATCAGAGTTTTAATGAGTCTTTTTGTCATCTTTAATCAGCAGTGTATTGCTGCACCGTTCTTTCCAAAGCTGCTGTCAAAAAAGGGGCGCCGCCCATGCTGACCCGGTCAGCAGGGCAGCCGCCCCTTTATCCTCGTATTCACTTGAGTTCCACGATCTCCCCGTTGTTGATCTTAGCCTGAATATCGGAGCCTGTCTTCACCTGCGTCCACAGGTTATAGGCGATCCGGTATCTTTTGTCCCCCGAGAGGATCCAGTACTGCTCTTTTCTTCCGCTCTCCCGCTCCGTCTCCGTGAGCGACAGCTCCGCGAAGTAGGGCTCGCTGTCCGTTCCGGACGTGACCTCGTCCCGGTCATACAGCCATTTCATAATGCTGTAATAGTACTTCTTCTTGAACACCGGGACGTCGACGTAGACAGGTTCCTCGTATGTCTCCGTGTAGTATTCCGTTCTGTAGCGTGGGACCTGCGTCTCGACTTCCTCAAAATATCCGTTGCCCAGGTCCTTGTACTCCGTCTCTGTGTCGTAGCCGTCCAGGACTTCCCGGGATACCTCCCTCGTTCTGGTCTCGTAGTGATCCAGAATGTGGTTGTAGGTGTAGATCTCGTCCTTGCTGGTGACGTCCCAGGCATCCTGCGGAAGCTCCCATCCGCTGTCTTTGGCCTCCTGGTAGCGGTCGATACTGATGCTGCGCTCCCAGGTCCGGGCATCCACATGAATGCCTTTGGTCTTGGGCATGATGAGGAAGATCAGCAGCAGGACGGCAATGCCGAGTCCCAGGAACAGAGGAAGGCGGCTCTTTCTTTCGTGCAGATCCGCTTCCGCATTGCGCTTATCTTCTTTTCTCTTCTCCTCGCGCTCTCTGTCCTTCTCCTTGCTCTCGAAGTAGTTGGCTTCGCTCTCTTCTCTCGCCGCGCCGCAGGCGGAACAGAATTTGTTGTCGTCGGAATTGAGCGTGTTGCAGTATGGACACAGCCAGTCCGCGTTTTTATTGATCTTTTCCGGATCCTTGACATATTCCTTGGGTCCGGCCATATAGAAAGTAATATCTTTGCCTCTGGGCTTGCCGCAGTTCGGGCAGATCTTGACATCTCCGGAGATCCTGTCCGCACCGCAGTAGTCGCAGTCCCAGCAGCCTACGAGTATTTTTCCCATATCTCTCCCCTGAAATCATGATTGTCTGTGACACCGTGAAACGGCGAAGTCATAGTTCCATTTATATATTACCATTATTTTGTCTAAAGCGCATTGTAAATATACTTGACGCGGCAACGGATATACAGAGTCCTCCGTCCGCCCGGCCGGCGGGATCCTCTGTCTCTTATACAGCCTCCGGCAGTCCGATCCCGGCTGTTTTTTAATTTTTTTTATACTTTTTTAATTCTTTTTTCGCTAATCTATGGAAAATTCCGGAATTCTTTGGTATCATACGCCCGTAAAATATCATGATCTTGGATGATTTCCATTCATCTCAAGTAGAAAGGGGAACTCTCTATGGAACAGTTTTTTAAACTGAAGGAGCACGGCACGACCGTCCAGAAAGAAATGGCAGCCGGTCTTACTACCTTCATGACAATGGCCTACATCCTGGCTGTAA
>ODAI013818053.1_pt1 | contig 12347 bp, 16 predicted proteins | sample 1539321 | NCBI WGS metagenome assembly ODAI01 (sample SAMN02144231, study PRJEB22623) | gut metagenome | biome: sheep rumen | host: Ovis aries | place: New Zealand
CTGCCGAGTTCATGGGACTGAAGATTACACCCAACGACGACTACCTGCACTTCGAAGAGGGTATACTGGGCATCATCGAGAAGTACAACAAGAAGTACCGCAAGACGGACCTCCTCTTCAACTGCGAGATGATTCCGGCAGAGAACGTTGGTGTCAAGCACGCTAAGTGGGACCGTGAAGACGGCTACTTCGTACCGCGCGACTGCTACAACAGTTATTTCTATGTCGTGGAAGACGACTCGCTGACCATCATCGACAAGTTCAAGCTGCACGGTGCACCGTATATCGAGCACCTCACTGGTGGCTCCGCCCTGCACATGAACCTGGAAGAGCACTTGTCGAAGCAGCAGTATGCACAGCTGTTGAAGGTGGCAGCCAAGGAGGGGTGCAACTACTTCACGTTCAACATCCCGAACACCATCTGCAACGATTGCGGAACGATTGACAAGCGATACCTGCATGAGTGCCCGCACTGCCACAGCAAGAATGTTGACTACATGACGCGTATCATCGGATACCTGAAGCGTGTGAGCAACTTCTCGCAGGCGCGGCAGGAAGAGGCAGCACGTCGCTACTATGCTACGCAGCAGAAGTACACCGTGAAGGAAACGGTATAAACAATGCTGAAGTACGTCAACACGGGGATAGTCTTCCAGGAGATACCCGACGAGGTGACACTTGCCATCAACATCTCCAACTGTCCCTGTCACTGTCCCGGCTGTCACAGCCATTACCTTTGGGAGGATATAGGGCTGCCGCTCAACACCGATGCCCTCGATGCTTTCATCGAGCAGTTCGGCAGCGACATCACCTGTATCTCCTTCATGGGCGGTGATGCCGACCCGAAGGGTGTCAACCTCCTGGCTCAGTACATCCATGAGGAGCACCCCATGTACAAGGTAGCATGGTACAGTGGAAGGCTGCGCATTCCCAAGATGGTCAACAAGGCTGACTTCGACTACATCAAGGTGGGACCCTATATCAAACATCTCGGTCCGCTGAAGTCGCCGACCACCAACCAACGGCTGTACAAGCAGGAAGAGGACGGCACCTTCACTGATATCACTTCGCGTTTCTGGCGCAAGCATTAACGTTTTAGGATAAAGGACAAGGCAAAAGAAATATACACTTTTCTTTTGCCTTGTCCTTGTTATATTGTACCTTTGCCAGCGAAATGAATATGGAAGCAATGGAAAGGGGGCGCCCACGTATTGCCATCGTCGACCCGAACACGTTGGCGGTCATTGGTCTGAAGCAATTGTTGCAGACCGTCTTGCCCATCATGCAGGTGGAGACCTTCGCCTCATTGCAGCAACTGGAAGCTGCGGATGCCGACTCTTTCTTCCATTACTTTGTGGCTATGCCTGTCGTCCTGGAAAACAGCAGCTTCTTCTTAGACCGCCGGCGGAAGACCATTGTGCTGACGACATCGCCAGACCCGAAGGTACAGCTGAGCGGATTCCATAGTCTTTGTATCAACGTTCCGGAAGATGAACTGGTCAAGTCGTTGTTGCGGTTGCAACAGGCTGGGCATCCTCACGGCAAGAACATGCCGCCGATGCCGAAGGCATTGCAGGCAAAGATTCTTTCCGACCGTGAGATAGAAGTCCTGTCGCTGATCGTTCAGGGGCTGATTAACAAAGAGATTGCCGACCAGCTGAACATCGGACTGTCGACCGTCATCACCCATCGCAAGAACATCATGGACAAACTGGGCATGCACAGCGTCTCGGCGCTGACCATCTATGCTGTCATGCACGGCTATGTAGACATCAATATGATTTAAGATTGCTCAGAGGAATGGCGTCAGCAAGTGGGCAAACCAACCCTTGAACTTGTCCCAGCCCTTGCGCCACTTGTCCCACGACTCCTCCGTCAGCCGGAAGCTGTCTTTCTTTTCCGAATCGAAAAGGTTGTCGAGTTGCCGTGTTGTGCACTGGTCTATGATGACAGCGTTCTCCTCGTAGTCCCATCTCAGGCTGCGGCTGTTCAGGTTGGCACTGCCTACGGTGCAGAACTTGCCGTCTACCATGATCACCTTCGTATGGTGGAAGCCAGGTTTGTACATCCATACCTCCACACCTTTCTTCATCAGTTTGTGGGCGTTGTAGAAACCGCAGTCGGGAGTCAGCGGGATGTCGCTCTTCACCGACAGCATCAACTCCACCTTCACGCCGCGTTTCACCGCATTCTTCAGCGCCTTCTTCAGTTTGCGTCCAGGGGTGAAGTAGGGAGTAATTATCTTGATGCTGTCCCTGGCGCTGTTGATGGCATCGGCATAGAACGTGCGGATGATGTCGCTGGAGATGAGCGGTTCGCGGTTGATGATGCCCACCATCTTGTGGTAAGCCGATGCACACTCGTCACGCTTCAGTCCCTTGAAGCTGCTGGTGTCCAGTCCGCCTCCGTAGTATTGCGGACCGTGGATGTCCTGCTTGGTCACCTTATTCCACATGCGGAGGAAGATTTTCTGCAACGTGTTCACTTCAGAGCCTTCAATGCGGCAGTGCATGTCGTGCCATTCTCCCACCACCTTCGTTCCGTTGATGTAGTAGTCGGCAACGTTCATGCCGCCGGTGTAGGCGATGAGTCCGTCGATGACAACAATCTTGCGGTGGTCGCGGTTGAAGAAGTCGTCCAGCCACGGGAACCTGACAGGATTGAACTCATAGATTTCGATGCCCTTTTCGCGTATGCGCTTGATATGTTCCCGTTTCAGCGGCTGGTTGTTCGACGTGTTGCCGAAGCCGTCGAAGAGTGCACGCACCTCCACACCTTCCTTAGCCTTCACTGCCAGCAGCTCGAAGAGCAGTCTGGCAATGGAGTCGTTGCGGAAGTTGAAGTATTCCAGATGGATGCTGCTCTTGGCTTGCCGGATGGCGGTAAACATGTCGTCGAACTTCTCCTGGCCGCTCATCAGCAGCGTCACCGAGTTGTTGTTGGTAAATCGGACGCCTTTCTTCTTCAACTGGCTGACAATCAGAGAGTCTGCCGACTGTGAGAACAGGGGAGCGGGAAGGAGGAACAAGACGAGTAGAGTCATGGAAAACCATGTTGTGAGTCTTCCGTTTGCAGATTGTCGGTGCTTATGTAGTTGTTGAAATATCATGTTACTTTCCGAACAGTTTCCCGAAGAGTCCCTTTTTGGAGGTCGGTTGTGAGGCCTTCTCCTCCTCATCATCAGTTGCTTTTTCGGTGGCATAAGGTTGGATGAAAGTCACCTCAATGTCGGGAATGTCGTCGCCGGTGATGATTTCAGCCTTTCCCCATTGTGCAGCCAGCTTTTCAGCATCCTTGCGGGCAACAGCCTCCTCAACGTCATATTCACTCAAGAGCAGGCTGACCATATCGTCGATGGTAAACGCTTCTTTCTTTTGTAAGTTGCTCCACAGGAATGCGGCACTCTCGTTCATGCTGATGATGTTACTGAAGTCGATGTTCTCTTCGCCTTCAGCTACTATAATCTGTTCTCCACACACTTCGCGGAGGTTAAATCCTGGTTTTGCTTTCATTGTTTATTTTGTTTGTTATCTTATTTTCTTTTCTCTTTTTCCCTTTTTCTCTTTTTCCCTTTTTCCCTTCTTCCCTTCTTCCCTTTTCGCTTTTTCCCTTTTTCCCTTCTTCCTTCATTTCCCTCCCTTCAGGGAGGGGTGGGGAGGGCTTCTCAGGGAGGGGTGGGGAGGGCTTCAAACCGTACCTAAGAGGGGTATCCAGATTCTGCGGTAGGCAGCAAGCAGGTAGCGGCGAATGGGGCGCAGGTGCATCCATAACCATGAGTAGGTGAGCCACTTCCAACCGTTTGTGCGGTCGAGTTGCTGCCGTCCTTTGCGGTAGAAGCCAATGACGGCCCCGACGATGTTCTCCCTTTGGCAGTGCTCACAACAGATGTTGCCGTCGCCAAGCAGGGTTACCGCGTTGTCCCTGATGCTGACGATGCGATGCAGGACGAAGTGACCGGGCTCAATCTCTGCCAGTACGGGGTCGCCAACCTTCGGGTTTGTCGGCTTGGTGAGCAGTGCCTTGTCACGATTGTCCTCCAAGAAGGGTCGCATAGAAAAGCCTCTCAGCCGCAGGGTCACCGTATGTCCTTCGTTGAGCATCTCGACAACCTTCGGCAGAAATTCCGCATTGGGGAATTGTATCTCGCTTATTTTGATATAGCCTTGTAACATACTTGTGCAGCTTCTTCGTTGGGCAGACAGTGCAGGGTGTAGATGCCGGTTGTCTCCACTACTTTTGTCACCGTGTCGCAGATGCGGCGGTAGATGTCCTTGTCCCACTTCATCGACGAGCAGGAGGGTAGGAAAGAGGCAAACGCCTCGATGGGGTGGAGCCGTTCTATGGAGTTCTGCGGTGCACGGTCTATGCGTGTGATGGCACCCAGTTTCGCCTTTACGTTACGATAGCAGGGTGTCTTTCCGCTCCACGGTCCGCCGTAGATGTAAGGTTCTCCGTCGATAATCCTGATGATAGGGTTGTCATCGTTCATCAGGTCGCAGCCGGGAATGTACCTGAGCCACATGCTTACCTGTGTGCTCTTGCCCGTTCCGCTCTTGGCGATGAAGGCGTAGCCGTAACCGTTGTTGCGCACCAGTGACGCATGGATGAGCAACATCTGGTGCAGGCTGCCGGCAAAAGCGAAGATGAGCATCAGGGCATTGTTCAGTCCGAAGTTGCGCATGTCGTAGTTGCCGTTCAGCGCACACTGGCATTCCGTAAACTCTTTGTTGGCTTGCAGCAGTGCACACTCTCCGCCTTTGATGTCCTTGATAATGAACTGATAGCCGCCGTCGTCGATGCGGTCTACCACCGTGTCGCCGTTGCCGGTGTCAAAGGCGCGTATCCGTTTGCGCCTTTCTTTCGCTATCGGGCGCAGTGAGTCGTCTACGGTGAGCCTAAACAATAAACTGCCTTCCGCCTCGTCGCACCTGAACGGCTCGAACGAGCGCAGAAGACTCATGTTGTTATATCGTGACTCGTTGAATACAATCTGTATGTTGAAGTCAGCAATGCAGAAATTGTTAACGTCTCTCACCTGGCTCTCCTCCTGTAGGTGGCGGTCCCATAGGGCGCATTCCTTCCCTCTTCTCTTTTTTCATCTGTTCCTTTGCAGCCTTCTTCTTTTCCTTGGCAAGCATCTTTGCTCTCTTGCGGGCTTCCTTGACGGCTTTCTTGTCGTAGATCTTTTCCGTGTCGTCATCGGGCGTTACCCCCTCATACACAAAGTCTGGCGACTTGATTTCCTTGATGATGAATCGGTTTTTCGCCTTAACGGTGTATTTCTTCATCATCTTGTCGTACTTCTTCTGTGCATCTTTGCGGTCGAAAGCATAGCAGGTGACACATGTCATATACTTGTTGCCTTGGTTTTCCAGGTATTTATGCAACTGTGACGAATACTCGTCGCGGTTGACGAGGAACTTCGTCTTCTCTTGCATGAAGGCACCTTTCACCTCTTGAATGTCAGTGAAGTAGACCGTTGAGTCGTTGAACGAAGCAGCAAATCCGAAGATGTATGCCGTTTTCTCAATACTCTTTGCTGTTGTCGCCTGTGCTATTCCCAGCATCAGCAACGTAATGAATAGATATCTTGTCAGTTTCATTTTCTCTTGTTTATACTCTATTGCACGATTGCTTATCGTTCTTTGGACTTTGTTCAGCCTCCCAGATAGGCCTTGAGGATTTTGCTTTTGGTGTTGTTGCGCAGTTTCCTGATAGCCTTCTCCTTGATTTGTCTGACGCGCTCACGTGTCAGTCCGTTCTTCGTACCTATCTCGTCGAGCGTCATCTCAGGCTGGTTGATGCCGAAGAAAGCCTCGATGATGTTGCGCTCGCGCTCGTTGAGAAGTGTCAGCGCGCGGTTGATTTCCTCGCGCAGGCTCTCCTTCACCAGTTCGTTGTCGGCAAGCGGGGAGTTGCTGTCGGTCAGGATGTCCAGCAGGCTGTTGTCTTCGCCGTCGGCAAACGGTGCGTCTACCGATACGTGGCGGGTGTTCGCCTTCATAGCGTCCTCTATCTTTTCCTCCGGCAGGTCTGTCTTCTCGGCAATCTCGTTCACGTTAGGCCTGCGCTCATGCTCCTGTTCGAACTTGTTGAGTGCACGGTTGATCTTGTTTGCCGATCCCACCTGGTTCAGGGGCACCCTCACCAGCCGGCTCTGCTCGGCCAATGCCTGCAAGATGCTTTGCCTTATCCACCATACGGCATACGAGATGAATTTGAATCCGCGAGTCTCGTCATACTTCTGTGCAGCCTTGATGAGTCCCAGGTTGCCCTCGTTGATGAGGTCGTCGAGGCTCAGTCCTTGGTTCTGGTATTGCTTGGCTACCGACACGACAAATCGTAGGTTGGCTTTTGTCAACTTTTCCAGAGCCTTTTGGTCTCCTTTCTTGATGCGCTGGGCGAGTTCAACCTCCTCGTCAGCGGTAAGTAGTTCCTCGTGACCAATTTCCTGTAAGTATTTTTCGAGTGATGCACTCTCGCGATTCGTAATAGACTTTGTAATCTTCAGCTGTCTCATCTCGTGTAGATTTTATTGCATTTTGCAAAAATACTGCTTTTTTCTATTACAGCCAAACTTATTTGCAAAAAAATAGAGGTATGTTCTCATGTGTGAACATACTTAGGACTCTTTAGACTCTCATGGCTGTTCTTGACATTCGCATCCTCACCGGGAGTCTCCTCGGTGCGGTAGTTAACGTCAGCTGCATATTTCTCATACAAGGCTTTGCCAATGCCCGATGTGGCTCCAATGATGATGATGTTCATAGAATTGTTCTTATTCGTCCTCCTTGGGCAGAGTGTTCTGCCCTTTGTCCTCAATTGGCTTGCATCTTGCGTCGCTTGCCATCTGGAGCCAACATTTCAACAGGGGTACAAATTGTACCCCACTTAGAGTTGAGTTCCGAATCACGTGCCCGCATTCGCTTGATGTACTGCTTGACATCAGCACTGTCGGTCAACACTTGTACTATGTCTGCAACGGAGAAATAGTACTTCTCCTGTTCTGCATCCCATACGATGCGAACTTTCTTGCCCTCAAAGAGCTGTATAGCGAAATTCTCGTTCATGATGATACAATCCTATGTGAATTGGTTGCGAAGTTACAGAATATTCTTCAAGGAGATTCTGATATGACAGACTTTAACACGATATAGTGCACATTTCCCTCTAAAATGAGTCAAAATGCCATGCATGAGTTCGATTTTGAATTATTAACCGACGCTGTCTAACAGCCAATTATCGCAGTCGTGGTACAACGTCGGTACAAACCTCCCTGTAAGGGAATAATTATGGGTGCTGTTTGTGTTCGATAAAAAGTTAGATATACATCATCCCCCTTGCACTGGTATAAGGCTTTCTTATCCCGAACTAGGGTTAATAATACAGCAAATCGGCTCAATCCACATGGGGTTGAGCCGATTTGCTGTATAGTGAAACTAAGTACTTGCTTGTTATTCGCTGAGGTTGACGGCGAAGTATGCCTTCTTGCCTGTAGGATAGATACCTTGGATGAAGAGTACCGGTTCCTTGCTGGTAGAGGCAGCCTTCACGACCTTTTGCAGCTGGTCGAGTGTCTTGATGGGTTCGTCGTTGGCTTTCTGGATGATGAATCCCTTGTTGATGCCTGCATTCTTCAGTGCACCGTTGTTCACCTTGATGACCTCCAGACCGTAGCTGATGTTCAGTTCCTCTTTCTGTGTGTTGGTAATCTCGCGGAAGTTGCCGCCCAGTACGTCTATGTCGGCAGGTTTCACGACCTCTGTGCTGCCCTGTGCGTTCTTCAGGGTTACCGTCTTGGTGATGCTCTTCTTCTTGCGCAGGTAGGTGATGCTCACCTTGTCTCCCGGACGTTTGCCGTTCAGGTACTCCTGCAGTTCAGCCATCTTGGTCACCTTCTTGCTGTCAATCTGGGTAATCACGTCACCCTCTTGCAGCCCGGCAGCCTCGCCAGCACCGCCTTCGTTCACTTTGGCAACGTAGATACCTTCGTTGGTGCCCAGGTCGACGGTCTCTCCCTTGGCTTTCTGAGCATCGATATAGTTGTGGGCGTCAGATCCCTGGATGTCGAGCACGGCACGCTGTACGGTTCCATACTTCTTCAGGTCGTCAACCACCTTGGTCATGATGGTTGTCGGGATGGCAAACCCGTATCCGCTGTAGGAACCTGTCTGCGAGTAGAGCATGGCGTTGATGCCCACCAGTTCACCACTCGTGTTGACCAGTGCACCGCCGGAGTTGCCTGCGTTGATGGCAGCATCGGTCTGTATGAAGCTCTCCACACCGTTGGCACCCAGTGAGCGTGCCTTGGCGCTGACGATACCAGCCGTCACCGTTGAGTTCAGGTTGAAAGGGTTGCCGACAGCCAGTACCCATTCGCCCACCTTCAGCTTGTTGGAGTCGCCGATGGGCAGTGTGGGCAGGTTCTTTGCCGTCACCTTGATCAGTGCCAGGTCGGTGGTCTTGTCCGTACCGATGATGCGTGCTGAATACTCGCTGTTGTCATTCAGCGTAACTGTCAGCTCGTCAGCACCTTCCACCACGTGGTTGTTCGTAACGATATAACCATCTTGTGAGATGATGACACCACTGCCTGTTGCCTCCTTCTTCGGCGTCTGCACCTGCTGCTTGCGTGTGCCGCCACCAGGGTTGCCGAAGAATCCGAACGGGTCGGAGAAGAAGCCTCCGAACGGGTCGTCCTGTACCTCTACGGTCTTCACCTTCGAGTTCTGTACATACTTGATGTGTACCACTGCCGGCAGTGCTTTCTCTGCGGCATAGGTCAGGTCGACGGGTTGTCCGGCGATGGGAGCCTTGGCAGCGTTAGCCTTGATGAAGGCACCAGCCGAGAATGCCAGTGCTACTACACACGAAGCACCGACAAGAAACTGAGATAATTTTTTCATGTTCATCTTCATAATATGTTACTGTTTTTGTCTTTTTGTCTTACACTTACTGTTTCTTCTGACTCTTCGGCGGCGATTCCGTTTAATCTGTTAGCGTTCTTTAAGCGCCACTTAGGTTTCTTTAAGAACCAGCCGAGTTGAGCCGTTTCGTTTTTTGCGGTGCAAATATAGAGCAAAAATCATGAAACTGCCATTTTGTCTGTTATCTTTATTCCAATTTAACAATCCCTTTTCCCTTTTTAAGACATCGTGACAAAACGTCATTCCCTTGTTTAAAAGACTTTAAACACCACTCGCCGTATAATAAAACTATTCAAGTTTCGCATTCGCTCCGCTTCCGAAGTTCTTTGCAAGCAAAGCGACCAAAGGTCGAGCGAGAGGGAGTTAGAAGAATTTATCGGCCTTCGGCCTTAGGAAGTTAAATGTCATTAGTTTCGCATGCAGAGTATCAAGTTGATAAAAACTACCTCCTTCTACCTCTACCTCCTCAGCAATTTGCTGATTTGCCGTTCCGTCGCATCGGGCAGTATCTCGCCGAAGTGGTGGAGAAGCCGTTGGTACGACTCTTCGGGCGTGTGCTCACACTGGCAGCACTCCCTGCCATAGAGCTGTTCGGGCGTGGTCAGCAGCGCCCATCCCCATCCGTATTCATTGCCGTGCTTGTCGGTAGGGTAGATGAAGTCTTCGGTCACGATGCGGCAGTCCATCTGTAGCCGGGTGACAAAGCTGTCGAAGCGGCTCCGCATCTTAGGACCGGTAAAGCCACAGGCTGCCCGCAGTTCACGGGTAATCATGCTGCCTTCTTCGCTCAGGGTATAGAGGATCGTATCTTCAATCGTGCCCTCTTCGGGCTTCGGGTTCCTGCTGCGCCTGTAGTTGCAGAAGTCGCTCCACCACTCGCTGCTGATGAATCCCGCCTTGCCCGCGAAGAACTTGCCGTAGAAGCAACGGCTCTCCCGGATGATTTCCCCTTTCCATTTCCACATCGGCCAGTCCCATCCGCCATCAGGAAAGACGACATACCGGCACTCGTCTTCCACCAGCGCATCGGCAGAATATCCGTCAATGCCACTCTCCAGCAACGGCAGAAATCCCACTTCCTCTATCACTTCCATCAGTTGTGCCGCGCTGTATATGCTTCTTCTTTCTTTCATGACAGTTCTTTACAATAAATGGGGCAGCTGTTCCCCATACTGATGAGGCTTCCCCAGGCACCATTCCCACATGGTGGCATAGGTGCACGTCAGCATTTTTAATTTTGCAAAAGTAAGTAGAATTGTTGAAATGTCAAAGGAAACGGCGGCTGAATCCTTCGTTCTGACCTTGCGACAATGCTCTCTTCGTGTGCCGAAAGCATTCATTTCGTGGGACGATGTTATATGAATAGTGGGACAAGACCATCTTCCTGCAACAAAAAACCTGTAGGTTTTCATTTGAGAACCTACAGGTTTTTATTTGTAAACCTATAAGTTTTTATATGAAAACCTATAGGTTAACGATGCTTCTCTTCTGTTTCTTCCGTCCGCACTTGTGGTACGATGCTGATGCAAAGATACAACATTTTCCTCGAAAATCCAAAGGATCGATGGCTAAAAATACTGTTTGCTGAAGTTTTTCATGCTCAGCATATCGTGAACATTGCTAATGATGCTCATCATACCGAAGCTCATCAGCAGGGCGATGGTGGAGACTAAGATGATCCGGGAGTTTTCAGTGAGCCAAAAGAGTATGCCCGATTGAACCTTGAGGGTGAACAGGGGTACGTCAGCAGGCATGGAAAGGATAAACGCCAACGTAATGGCTCCGCTGACGAGACCAACTATAAAGGCGGCAACGATAGTCATCTTGTAACGGCGAAGTGCAGCCTCCTGATGCAGGCGGACATATTCCACGGCATCGAGCCGTCGGTTGAGTGCAGCCATGAAGTCGGCTTCATCGTCGAAATGCGGTTTCCGGGAGAGGAACAATTCCTCTAATGCTTTGTCTTTTGTCATAATTTCAGCTTTTTCTTTAGTTTGTCACGACCTCGCAAGAGTCGCTTTTTCACGGCATCTTCCGAGGACTCGGTAATGGCGGCAATCTCCTTGATGCTGTAGCCGATCAGGTAGAAGAGAATGATAGCTGAGCGTTCCTTGAACGACAGCGTGCGCAGGGCGAGGTATAGTTCCTGATGCATAAAGGCATTGTCGGCAGATGTACTGTCGATGAGCGTCCGTGCTTCTTCGAGTGTGTCCATAGTTCTACAGCTTGCCTTGTTGTTAAGGAAGGTGTTGTAGGCAATCTTGAAGAGCCATGAGCGGAAACGTCCCTTGTCCTGATAGCCAGCTGACGAGAGATAAGCTTTGACCAGCGAGTCCTGCGCCAAGTCGTCGGCATCGCTCTTGTTGCCGCAGCAGAGGGCAAGCAGGAAACTTCGAAGTGCTTCCTGCTCACGCTCTACATGTTCTATGAATTGTTGGCGTTTCACTTCCTTTCTGTCTGTGTGGTCATTTGCTTTTCTTCTGCTTCTATTTCGCTGGCGAGCAACTTCTTGCCGAGCCAGAAGTTGACAAGGAAGGCAATGCCAATGGCTAACAATATCAAACCGATGCCGATGTTTTCCATCGTGTCTTCCGACCAATTGTCTCCGATATATCCGCCCCAGACGCCAAGTCCGATAAAGCCGAGACCTAACAGCGTCGTCAGAGTTCCCCACAATAGCTTCGTAAGCAATTTCTCTTTCAGCAGCTTCTGCTTGGGCGAAAGCTTCTTCATCAGTTCTTCTACGTCCATGTCAGGGTTCTTCTCAATAGCAGCCAGTATGATTTGCGTGCGTTTGTTGGTTTCGTTCATTTTCCGGCGAATGCTGAGCCAGATAGCCATAATGGGTAGTACGCATCCACAGCCGAGTGGGATAAGCAATCCAATGATATTTTCCATACTTCTTCTTTTGTTTTTATGATTATACTTCTGTTGTCTTTGAGCTCGTTTCTTTCATTCTGTTTTGTCGCGACTTCATTTAAATAACAGATTTATGAGGGGAAAAGTGACATCAGACGGCTACTTTTTTTAAAAAAGTCTTCGGCTTATACGATTCTCTACGTATAAACCGTATTGTTCTTCCCGTCGTTCGGAAAATTCCAAATAAATTTGGCATTTCGCTTACTAATAGTACCTTTGCTCCCTCCAACGGTATCGGAGTCTGGGAATCTTGCCATATAAGATGATGCACAAGAAAGCTTACTACACAAAGGAAAGGTGGAATGGGAAACCTTACAAAACCAAATGACAACTCCGTCAAATTCGTAAAAAACATAAATATAAGGCAAATTAAAGGGCTGCTATGGCATAACGTGAAAAGAAATCACTATCTTTGTAGCACAAAACTGCTATAAATATGGAATTGGTAAACAGAATAAAGATGGTTCTCTTTGAGAAGAAACGTACCAGCAAGTGGCTTTC
>ODAI014210469.1_pt1 | contig 12347 bp, 18 predicted proteins | sample 1539321 | NCBI WGS metagenome assembly ODAI01 (sample SAMN02144231, study PRJEB22623) | gut metagenome | biome: sheep rumen | host: Ovis aries | place: New Zealand
CGTTGCTTAAAATGACGTGCGGCGAGTTCATAGCAGCGATGGACGAAGAGTTTGCCATGTCGTTTTTCACGCGAGAGAAATACGCTTTCGATGCATTCGGGAAATACCGTCAGTTTTTGGACGAAATGCAGTGTGTCACGGCGTATCTGAAGCGATACGAGGTTGAGAGCGACGCAGACGAAAAGGCGGCAGCGCAAGGCGTGGACTTCCCGTCGTTGGGCGAACGGATCCTTTTGGACTGTGTACGGCATTACAATCTGCATAGCACGGCTGAAGCGGAGCGGATGCCGATAGTCGACTGGTTGTTGGTCGTGAAGAGCGACGGAGCGTCGGCACAGTACCAGCGCAAACTAACCAAGTTGCAGCAACGAAAAAACAATAGCCATGGGCGCAAGTAACGACATAGACAATGCCATGCTGGCAGCATTGGAGCGGATAAGAGCGACGATTGCAGCCAACATCACCGAAAAGGGATTAAAGGCGAGCGGACGCACGGCGGCAAGTATGCGCATAGAGCGAGACACATACGGCATGCGGCTGGTGGGTCGCCCTTATTTCCAGTCGCTTGAATTGGGTCGCCCTGGTGGAAGTGTCCCGAGAAACTTTGCGGCTATCATTCGCCAGTGGATAATCGACAAGGGTCTGTCGATCCGGATGATACCTTACAAGCGTCAGCCGTCGGAGCGATGGCAGCCAAAATACACCGTCGAGGAACGCAGTTTGAGGATGGCGGCTGGAGCGATAGCCCACAAGATAGCCACATCTGGGACATTGCTATACCGTCAAGGGGGGCGCAGCGACATTTATACGCCTGTAATCCGTCGAGAGGTGGAGCAGTTACGGGAGCAGTACACGGACATTGTCGAAAAGTCGATAGCGCAGGCTATAGGCGGCAAAAACCAAGCGGGATAGTAAAATATAAACAACGACAAAAAGAACGGCTTAAACGGCAAATTTCACTAAAATAACTCAAAAAAAATGGCAAGGGAAGTAGACACTATAATTGTAGACCTGCAGGTAAGCAACAGAGAAGCGGTAGCAGCCATCGAGCAGGCGACCGACAGACTGGCAGAACTCAGAGCCGAAGAAATGGCGCTGAACAAGGAGCGCAAAGATGGCGAAGTCACCGAGGATGCCTACATCAAGCGACTGACGGAGATACGAGAAGAGACAGAGCGCGCAAAAGACAGCAAAGCCCAGTACACAAAGGCGCTGAAAGAAAACATCAAGCAAGAAAAAGTATACGCTGACAGTCTCAACGGTCTGAGGTCTCAATTGAAAGCGCTCATCCAGCAATACGACAACATGAGCAAGGCTGAGCGGAGCAGCGCAAAGGGACGGGAATTGCAACAGCATATCCAGCAATTGACGGAGGAACTGAGCAAGGCGGAACAAGAGACGGGACGTTTCCAGCGCAACGTAGGCAACTACGAAAGCGCCATCAAGAATTTGCCCGGAAAACTCAACGAATGGGCAGTCGCTCTGAACAACGCACAGAAAAACGGCGGTCAGATGTCCATGACTTTCGGACTGATGAAGAATGGAGCGTCGGCATTTGGTCAGACGCTGAAATTGTTGGCAAAGAACCCGTTTTTTGTCATTCTGCGAGTGGTTATAGGTCTGTTTACCCTGCTACGTGGTCAGATACAGAAAAACGACGATGCAATGACGGCATTGCAAAGCGTTGTTGCGGCGTTTAAACCCGTTATCGACGCGTTTAAAGCGGCATTGGAGGGAGTGGTAAAGGTAATCACGGCGGTTGCTAACGCCATCACGGCGGTCGTAAGAAAACTTGGCGAGTGGCTAGGGCTGAGCAAGGAAAACATCGACGCTAACCAAGAATTGGTCAAGAGTGTCGACGCGCTGGAAGCAAAGGAACGGGAATACACGGTCGGTAGTGCAAAGAGGAGCGCGGAAATCAGTGAATTGAGGGCTAAAGCGGCGGACAAGGAGACATACTCAACCCAAGAGCGGATGAGATACCTCAACCAAGCCATGATGCTGGAAAAGCAAGATTTGCAGGCTCGGCGAGTTATTGCCAAAGAGAAATTGAGATTGGCACAGTTGCAGGCTCAGCAAGACAAGGACAATAGCGACGAGACGATGAACAAGCTGGCAGAACTCGAAGCGGAGGTCTACAAGGCTGAGCAGGCATACAATGAGGGCATGAGGACGCTGAACAGGCAGTGGCAAAGCGCCCTCAACGAAGAGAGATCTGCGGCGGCGGCTGAGCGGAAAGCACGTCAACAGAGAGCCAAGGAAGCGGCGGCGGCACGTCGGGAATTGCTCAACAAGGAAGCGGAAGCGTTAAGAGCCGTTGAGGACATGACGTTGGCAATGATGGCGGAGGGAGAAGAAAAGGAGATTGAAATGCTCAAATTGTCGAGCAAACGCCGTGTGGATGCTATTCGTGAGCGCCTAAAAACAGAACGCAACATGACCGAGAAAACACGCGAAGCATTGAATCAGCAGATAGTACTGCTCGAAGCACAATTGCAGGTGGACATCGCCAAAGTAAGGACGGACGCACAGAAGAAGCGCGACGAACTGAGAGCCAAAGAGGAAGAGAAAGCAGCTGAAAACCTCAAAAGGATTTCCGAGATTGGAGCACAGGCGGCGGCGAAAGAAATAGAGAATGAATTGCAGATGCGCTTGCAGATGGTCAGAGACAACGAAGTGGCTACGGCGCAAGTGCTGGAGGAGCAGGCGAAAAAGGAGGTTGCAATTGCCAAGCAAAAAGCGGAGGAGATAAAGCGTGTTAACTACGAGACCGAAGAGGAATATAAGTTGGCACTGGCTGAAGCAACGGCACAAGTCATTGAAGCGCAAAACAAGGCGACGGACGCTGCAAAAGCGACGGCAGATGCAATCAAGCAGACGAAGCAGACGACACAAGAAGCAGTGACCGGAATTGCAGAAGCATTCGGCAACATAGCCGGAAATCTGCAGGGATTGTTCGAAACGTTGGCGGAACAGGATGACAGATATGCCGACTATGCCAACGCCATGGCGTATCTGCAGATACTTGTGTCGACAGCCGTAAGCATAGCCAACGCAATACAAGGTGCAACGGCAGCAGCGGCGGCGACGGGTGTTGCAGCACCGTTTACGCTGCCGACGTTTATTGCCGAGATGGTCGGCATAGTCACTGGAGCCATAGCCCAAGCGACGGCGATCATGATTAAGAGCAAAAAGAAACCGCAATACGCCGATGGCGGTGTCGTCAGAGGTCCAGGGTCCGGCACAAGCGACAGCATAACGGCGAGGGTCAGCAATGGGGAAAGTGTGTTGACGGCTAAGGCTACGGAAATGTTCTATGACCAATTGAGCGCCATGAACGTGGCAGGGGGTGGCAGACCATTCGACAAGCGAGCGAGGAGCCACAGATATGCACGTGGCGGCGTTGTGTCGGCGAACACATTGGCGGAAAGTAGGAAGATGCGCGAGATGGCTGAAGCCATGCGAGAAGCCATGGAGGGAATACAACCAATCGTAAGTGTCCGTGAAATAACGAGCGCACAAAGAAGAATCGCAGTAAAGGAAAATATAGCAAGGAGCTAACCATGAGAAAGAAAAGAATAGGCGGATGCGTAGTGACGTATCCCGATTACCTCACCTATGAGGGCGACAATAATATCATCACGCTGACGGCTGTAGATAGTCAATTGACGGTGCTCGAAGTAACCGTCGGAAACCGCAGGGCGTCATATAGCAGCAATGGCACAGAAGTCGCGGTCGAGATAGGCAGCATGCTGACGGCTAACGGCATATATGGAAACTTTTCAATTGAGATATATGTGTCTAGAAGCAACCCTGTATTTAGCACGGTTATAACGGAGGACATTTGCTTCCTCAGAGGTCGGACACTGCCAACAAGGTATCATGGCAGCGGACGAAGAATAATAGTGCCATACGGCGTTAGAACCGTTGAAATTCCAGTCATGGCGGAAGCGAGGGTATTTAACGGCTCAACATATATCGATGTGGAAAAACCAACATTGACGGAGGTACAAGTCACGGCGCCGACAAATCAAATATCTGTCAAGTATCAATCGCAAATGTATTTCGGCGATATTGACAGCGTGGAGAGTGTGTCGGAGGTGTTTTTCGACGTGGTTCAACTGGACTGTTTCGGCGATGATGAGATTGTAATCGCATGGCATGATACTGACGGATGCACACGATTTGTTGTCGGTAGGATATTGGCACGTCGGCAATCGTCTGAGGGTATGGAGTACCGTCACGGGGATGATATTGTCAAAAGCCATGCAAGACGGCATGTTGTCAGCGTCTCCGAGGTGCTGGATGTCGGCATTAAAGGTGTCACAAGTGACATGTATCTGGGCGAAATGACGATGAGCGAAAACGTGTGGATTTTGGCAAAGAACGGCGACACGGTTCCGGTTTTGGTCGATGGAGAAATTGAGACAGACCAAAGGAGGGCGACGGATATAACTTTACGCTTAAAAACTTTGATATAATGCAGATAAGAGTTAATGGCGAATGGCTTGATATGGCGCAGTCGGATATTGCCGCACATTGGGGCAATATGCGTTTTACTGACGTTTTTTCCGACGATTACACAACGGACTTCGAGTTGCCCATGACGGCTAAAAATATGCGGTTGCTTGACGTGTGGAGCGTAACCAGCAGGGTCGGCGAGCCGTTCGGCGAAATGGTCAATTGCTGGGTCATGATGCGTGGCATGGGCAAAGATGCGCTTTTGTCGGTCAATGGCATATCGGGCGGAGCGATACAAGTGACGATCTATATTGCAAATTTCCCAGCGGCATTGCGTGGCGTTGTCAATCGTTTGATAGTCGATAATGATGATACTATTGTCGACCTTAGCCAACGCACGCTGGAGACAACTGAGACGACGCAGGCAGGGGTAAATTATACGTCGTATTTGACATCGTACGACGTAATCCATCCTAATATCAAGGTAAACTACATTTTGCAGCGTATTGCAACCGCGACTGGCATAACGATGCCGACTGTTGATGATGAGTTGAGGTTGATTGCGACACGTTCCGTGGTGTGTCCCCAGGTCACGAAGCAGGCGCTGTTGATATCCATGGCTGGCAGCGACAGGCATTACACGCAGTATGGACAACACATTACCAACGATGTTGACGCTGACAATGTGGCGGTCAAAATGAGGAAATCGGCGAGTGTGAGATTTACATTCTACGCGAGGAGCGGCTTGAATGCGACTTCAAACAGATTATACTTGCAGAGGAGCACCGACGGCGAAACATGGGTCAATGTCGGCGAGATAAACAAAGGAGCGCAAGACACGGTTGTGACGACTGTAATCAATACAGGTTTCGCCAGTGGTGTTTATTGGCGAGTTTATAGTGATTTATGGGTCGGCAGGGTGTTTGTTGCGGCAGAATGGCTCGATTACACGATTACGGATGACGATTACAATGTCACGCTCGATTACGACGACACGGCGGATTATTCAATCCCTACATGGGTAGAGACTGAAATATCGTATGTCTATTTCGGGACGTTTGCAAATTTGGAATCTTTCACGGTGCGTGAATTGCTCAGTTCATTGGCATGGTACTTGAACAGACGGCTTGTGATTGATATCAATTATATCGGCTTCACGGCAGCCGACACAATCACGGAGATAGATGCGGATTTGACGGCGTACCATTTCGATTCGGAGCATCTAGGCAGGTCGACGAAGATAGAGAGCGCAAACGGCGAGACGTTGGCGGAGGTGGCGATTGACAATAGCAAGTTGGCGGATAGCGTGACGTTGCACAAGTCTATTTTTTCGAAGTTGCAGTCGCAACCGCTTCTGGGCGGCGTGGTCTTGCTCAATCTGTACCAGAAGACGGACGGAAAGTTGTCGCCTATATCATTTAGCGGATCAGCCTTGGCGGTCGCCCGAGAAGTGGGCGGCATGGTGGCATTATATCCGGCTGACGGATGGGCGATGCTTGGCATTGATACGCTTGTACGTGTGTGCGAGGTCGATGGAGTGACAAGGGAAGATATTAGCCGATATGACTACGTAGTCATCGACGGACATAGATACATGTTGATTGAGGGAGACATCGACGATAATTCGGGATATACAACCTTTAAAGCACTTTTGGCATGAAAAGCATGGTTATCTTCACGGTCACGACCTTTGTTGCAATTGGTCTGTTTATTGCGGGATTTTTCGTCCCGCCTATGGGCGTAATAGACGGCAGCGTGCTTAAAGCAGGCGGCATTCTACTCGGATTTGCAACCGTGGCACAAGTGCCGATGCTGGCGCGCCGTGGAACGGATGTAACCATCCAGCATGGACAGACAAAATTGTCGGTTAATAACCCGGACAAAGGGACGGAAAAAAATAATGATTAAAAACAAACAGATATGGCAGATATTAATATTTTAGCGCCGTTTATCCTCAGCTTTGAGGGCGGCTTTGTGAACGACCCCGTCGACAGGGGCGGAGCTACAAACAAAGGGGTAACGATATCCACCTGGAAGAAGCAAGGCTACGACAAAGACGGAGACGGCGACATTGACGTGGACGACTTGAAGCTGATATCCGATGAAGATGCGGTTAATGTAATCATGCGTCCTCACTACTGGAACCGATGGAAGGCTGACCAGATAGAGAGTCAGTCGCTCGCAAACATCCTCGTCGATTGGGTGTGGGGCAGCGGCAAGTGGGGCATCGTTTACCCGCAGCAGCTTCTCGGAGTGGTGGCAGATGGTATCGTAGGGCCTAAGACGCTTGCGGCATTGAACTCCAAGGAGCCGCACGCATTCTTCAATCTCATCAAGAACCGCAGGGAGCAGCACTTCAACAGCATAGTGAAAAACGACCCCACGCAGAAAAGGTTCATTAAGGGATGGCTCCGTAGGCTCAACTGCATCAACTACGGCTATCTGAAAGACAACAGAGGAAAAACGACATACTTTAATGAGAAATGAGGAAAGCAATGATTGTTTTTGTCGCCGTACTGGTGTCGGTCATGGTTACTTGTTGCAGGTCGACACGATCAGTTGCGGAGCGTGTCGAGGTGCCGGTAATAATGCATGATACGGTATTGCAATGGCATGTTGTCCATGATAGCATCTTTGTTAACCGCTTTCGGGAGGTCGTTACTAAAGGCGACACGGTCTCCATTCGTGACAGTGTAGACCGTTGGCATGTGTCGACGAAGCATGATACAGTTTATAGGTATGCCGAAAAACCCGTAAAAACGACAGACAAACAGACGGTTATAAAAGAGGTGAAAAAACCGTTGTTCTGTAACTGGTTGTTTTGGTGTGCATTGTGCGGAGTGTCTGTGTTTTCAGCATGGCTCACAGCGCAATTTTTCAAAAAACGAGTTTGAATTTCCATGATTTTTGAGTGTTTTTGGAGCCATGATTAAAAAAATCATGGCTTTTTTGTTTGTGTAAGTTGCAGTAATATAACATATTGTACGAAACATACAAAAATAATTGAAAAATTTTTGTTATAATTCTTTTGTATATACAAAATTTGTGTATATTTGCAGCCGAAAATCAATCAAAAACACAAAATCATGAAAACTTACACTATCACTGAAGAAGTCATTAACTATCAACCAGCAGAAAGTAAGGGACAAAAGTACTACAAAGTTGCAGGACGTGAAGAAATAAGCACCCAGCAAGCATGGACAAGTAGAGCTATGAAACTCATTGAAATGTATGCTGGAAACATCAGTCCGTTTACTCTCAATCACGATAAGGAAGGTCGCGTAGTATCATGCAAGCTTTATTTCACCCTCAACGAACTGCAAGCGAAAGAAATCACTATTAAGCGCAATTAAGCCACAAAACGAATAGGAAGAAATCAATTTATAAACCAGTCAAAAATCTTATAGCAATGGAAGAAAGAATATTGAAAGGAAACAACTTCAGTAATATGCTTTTTGTCGCCAACATTGTGACGCGCATATTGGCAGAACATAAAGAGGACGGTGAAATTTCAGACATTCTGCTGGATGACTACGGTCAATGTATTCAAGTAACGATAAAGGACGCTCCCGGACTTTTGGCATCAACGGCAATGGAAATCGGACAAGCCTTCGGTGATGAAGGAGGGGCAAATATTCAAGCGTTAGGCCCTGATGAATTTGTACTTGTATTCTATAATATTAAATATTGGAAAGAAGAACAGCCCACCAATTAAAACCAATCAGAATTACGAATATTTTATAAACTAGTAATATGAAAGCTAAACAAACATTATTGGAGCAACTCAAGCAGGCGAGGGAGTGTAAAGGATATTCTCAAGAGCGCACGGCGAGGGAAAGCGGAATGACTACGACGAACTACGCACGTATCGAGCGCGGCGACAGAGGAACGACAATTGCGACGTTTGAGCGCATAGCCAACGCGCTAGGCTATCGCCTTACGTTGGAAAAGATGTAAAATCATAGTGAAAAAGTATAGCGAAAACGACCCCGAAAGAGGTCGTTTTTTTGTTTTTGTGGCTCATTGTGGCACGGTCACAATCTATATTGCTGGTAATTAATTACGTTTGTTGTCCTACCAGGACATGATATAATGTAATCGTTTAATGTCATATGTAGTAATAGAGTGGCAGTTGGCATTGATGGGATGGAGGGTGTCGAAGCGTCTGAACACGTATAATTACATTTTTTGTGGCACGATGAGCCACAAATCAGAGTTTGTTGAACAATGCCATGCTGCGAGCCTTTAATTCGTCAACGATTGCAATGTACGGTTTCATGGCGGCAAAGTCGCTATGACCCGTCCACCTCATTATGACCTCGGCAGGGATGCCGAGTTGTAGAGCTGTCACGACGAAAGTGCGCCGTGCGCAATGGGTGGTCAGTAGTTCGTATTTCGGCAGCGTCTTTTCGATTCGTCTGTTGCCGTTGTAGCTGACAACATGCGTTTGTTCGTCGATTCCGCAGAGCTCTCCGATGGCTTTAAGCAGTCTGTTAGTGTACTGGTTTGATATTACCGGCAGTGTGCCGTTGTACCGCTGCAGAATGGCTGTTGCGTGGTCGTTAAGTTCCACTTTTATTCGCTTGTCTGTCTTCTGCATGACTAACTCGATATAATTATCATGAACGTCTGAGGGTTGGAGGTGTGAAACGTCGGAAAATCGTAGACCCGTGTAGCAACAGAACACGAACACGTCACGGACGTGCGAAAGGTATACGGGCAATTCTGTCGATTCCATGCGTCGCAGTTCATCGATAGTCAAGTATATCACGGCTTTCTGCTCGTAGTTGGAGCCTTTGAGGTGAGGAGTATATGCGGTGTGTAGATTGCCGCTATAACGACCGTTATCATAGCACCAGCGCAGGAACCAGCGCAGCAGCTTGATGTCTTTTGCAATGGTCGTGTTGGTCGTTCCCTGCTTGATGCGGAAATCGATAAACTTGTCGAGTGTAGCAGACGACAGCGTGGAAAGGTGCATGACCGGAGCGAAAGCAGCCAAAGAGGAATACAGAGAGCGGAAGCGTTTTGTTGTTCCGTCGCTCCATGTGTTATGCTTGCTTTCAGTGGAAATAAATCCGTTGAGAGCGTCGAAAAGGTCGTCCGATGTGTAAGTGTCCGCGGTTCTGCTTTCGGCGCTCAGAGCGGCACGAAATGCGTCTGTATCGCTGTCGGGGTTGTGTTGTAGATATTCCGTTGCGCGGTCGTGTAGTGTGTTGAGTTTTGCATTCAGTGCGCTGTGGTCCGGATGCAGTGGCAGGACACGCTGTCGCCGTTTGTCCCATTCGTCGGGATGCAGCACTATCCCCGTGGAGATATCGCAGTAGGCAGAACCTAGAAGACAACGAAGACGGAGTGAGAGGTTGCCCGACTTGTTGCGGTGTGCTATTATTCGGACTTGTTGACGCATACGGCTAGACGGCTGAACAGTTGTGCGAGGTGGGCGAAGGTGTCGGAGATATCGGCATAGAGTTGTGCTGGTGTGGCTGTCGAAGCAGGTGCCGACGTAAGCATGGAGCCTTCTCCAAAATACAGCCATTCACGGCTGACGCTTGGGAATGCCGACAACAGTAGCTCCAACGTTTGTTTTCCGACTTTGGATTTGCCGCTGCATAATGCTGAGACATGCTGGCGCGATTTCCCGAGACGACGGGCAAACTCTGTGTTGTTGTCATCGCATAGCTCTGTGCGTATCTGAGCGACACGGCGCGTTAATAGGTCGTTTGGATTCATAGCACTTTATTTGGTTTATCAGACACTTTCGTAAAGTCGTTGGATAGGTACAGCGTCGATTTCTCCAGTACCGTATTACCGAGTGCATTCTTGCCACGATATTTGACGTGAGTGCGTTTCATTGGGTATTCCTTTGCTTTCGTGGTGTCGAGTTGCAATTGCAATTCTTTTGCTTTTGCCGTGGCGGCTTCGTAGCGTGCAAGTTCGGCAGTGTCACCGAATTCGTTGTATAATGATAGTGCGCCTTCGGCTTCGTACAGTGCCAAATCGAGATCTGATTCTATAAAAAGTGCAGGGTTGAAAATGTAGGTGTAATCCTCTACTTCTGACATTTCGACGATTTCAATTTTCCCGTCATTTGAGTTGGTTTCGAGGTAGTTTTTTACTGCTTTTTCTGCTGGAGTGGAGCAAGCGGCGCACATGAGCGCGGCAATTGCGATGATGGATTTTTCCATTTTGATAATGTATTATTTATTAATAAGATTTACAAGTTTCTCGATTGTTCGCTGTTGGCTGCTGCTCAACTCGATAAGTTTGTCGAGATTTGCCGATTGTGTAGCCGTGGCTGTTCCGTTGTGGTGCTGGATAATGCCCGTGTTGTTGACGATCATGTCGCCCTCTCCGGTAATGAGCCAAAAGGGGGAAATCTCTGGATATGCTTTGATTATTTTCTTTAAGATTCCCACGGAAAAACCTTTTGTTTTTTCGAAAAAAATGGAATAAATAGTGTCTGATTTCACGTCTATATTTCTTGAAAATTCAGCAAGATTTAATTGAAAATTCTCCAATATGGCTTCAATTTTCTCCTTATCATTTAAATTTTTCGAATTCATAATTACTTTAATTTTAATTAATTAATCTATTTTTTGAAAAATAATTGAAAATTTTTCAATAAAAATGCTTGTATATTGAAAATAATTCATATTTTTGCAAAGAATTTAATAAAAAACTTAGTTGCAAAATTAATAAAAAAAATTGATACGAAAAACAAAAACATCATGAATCACACAACAACAGAAATCAACAACAATTTCAAAATCAAGGTCGCAGGACGCACGGAAAGCGGCGAAAAGATTAACACGCTGGTAGGTGTAAGCGGTGCAATTTCATTGATTGGTGAAACCATGTTTTGCAAGCTATTAGACAGAGCGTTCGCAAGCAGCAGCGACGTGTGTGTCTGCAAACTGCGCAGAGGTCTGAAATTCAGTTTTTATTGTAAATAAATAAATTATTAACCCTTAAACACATCATCATGGAAGATTTCACAAAAGAACAAGTTGAAGCAATGAGCATTGACGATATCGTCAGCTTGCTGAATAAGCAGCAAAACACAATAGGCATGTATAGAACGAGTGTCGACAGATTCGAGAAAAAAACTCGTGCGCTCGAATCAAAGATGAACGCCGTGCTTGCCGTTGCAAATCTTAATATCGAGGGGAGCTAAAAATCATTAACCTTAACTATCATCATGAAAAAGTCAGAATACATCGAAAAGAGCAATGCGTACAAGTACGCAATTAGTCAACTCAAAGCGGAAAAGGCAGTACGTCGCAAGAACATTGACAAAGTACATTTGTCGCGTGTCACGGAAGAGCGAACCCAGTACGAAAACGAAGTGGCGGCTTTGGATGCCGACATTCGGGAGCGGAAATACCAATTGCAGACAGCGTTGAACGCGCTCGAGGTCGCATGGGCAAAGGAGGAAGAAAGAAACAACAACAACAATAAAAATCAATAAAATGGAAACAATAAGAACCATTAAAGGCTTTAGCCACGAATTGAAGTGTCGCGGCTTCCAGTATGAGGTCGGCAAGACCTACACAGCGAATGGCGAGATAGGATTATGCAGAAATGGATTCCACGCTATCCGCAACGACGTTAACCCGTTGAAAGTATTAGGATACTATGAACCAGTGAGAAACGGCAATCCGTCAAGATATTGCATCGTAGATTGTAGTGGCGACATAGAATATGGCGATGACAAGCTGTGCTGCTCGACAATCATGATAGTCGAGGAAATAACATTGGAGAAGCTGCACGAACTATCACAGGCATGGATAGAATCCCACAGCGCTGAAGTTGAAATAGGTGGCGACCGCTCATCCCTCAGAGGTGGCGACCGCTCATCCCTCAGAGGTGGCGACTGCTCATCCCTC
>ODAI014723563.1_pt1 | contig 12347 bp, 10 predicted proteins | sample 1539321 | NCBI WGS metagenome assembly ODAI01 (sample SAMN02144231, study PRJEB22623) | gut metagenome | biome: sheep rumen | host: Ovis aries | place: New Zealand
CTGACGCGGATGGTTTTGCCTGCAAGATGCATAATGGTATCGGTAACCGCTTCATCCGCTGCCGCGCTTGGCGTAACTCCGATGACGCATGGGATCTTTTTGAGACCGATTACGATGTGATCCTTGCAGAATGCTGGGCATGGGAATCCGGCAACGCTTCTGACCATCTCTGGGTAAAGCAGTATTTTGATGGCTCGGCTTCCTTCTCCGGCAACGGTAATGGTATCAAATTAGGCGGCAACGGAACCGGTGGCAGCAGTCAGGGTATTCACTATGCGTACCGCTGTGTGGCATTCGGATGCGACATCTCCAGTTCAGTTAAGGGTTTTGACTGTAACAGCCACAAAGGCGGACATGTACTCATCGGATGTCTCGCTTTCGATAACTCCTATGACTACATGTTTGAGTCCGGAGGCTCTGATGCCAATACGTATTACTATAATAATGTCTGCTTCGGTCGTCAGGAGATTTCCGTGGGAACAGACGACTATAACGCCTTGGCAACCTCCCATAGCAAATTAGCTTGGACGAACCATCTGGTGACTTCTTTCTCGCGTTCGGATTATGTCTCGCTCAGCGAAGCAGATGCTATCGCTCCGCGGCGCGGAGACGGCTCTATGCCCGCGCGTTTTGCACGACTCCTGCCGGGCTCTAATCTCGTTGATGCCGGGTGTCCTGTTCCCGCTTCAGTCATGCCTAATCTTGCTCAACTGGAATCGGATTTCCCGTTCCTTGCTTCCCCTGTTTATGGTTCTGCTCGTGACCTCGGGCCCTATGAGTTGATACAGGAGGGTCAGGAACTATCTGCTGATCAACAGATTACCGCTCCTGACAGCAAGGGCGCGATAGCCGTCTTAGCAGGCAATGCAGCCTCTGAGCGTATAGTCCGCTTCTCTGTTCCCTTCGATATACCCCAGGCTACTATTGAGATCTACGACCTCGCCGGTCATCTCATTCGTCGGACTCCGCTTTCCGCCTTGACCACCGGTGTGGATTACTATCACCCGATAGATATGAGTGAACTGCACGGTCTCTATATCGTCCGCCTCACCGCCGGTGCATATAGCCTTGCCACAAAATTGTAGAGAAAGAGAGATTCGAGCTCAAATAACTCAAAAGGATGGCCGTAAGACCATCCTTTTGTCGAGAAGAGGTGACTCGAACACCCGACCCCTACGTCCCGAACGTAGTGCGCTACCAACTGCGCTACTTCTCGCTCACTTTGTTCGTTTCGATTATTTGCTGGCGCAAATTCTCTCGAATTTCAAAAGCGGGTGCAAAGGTACTGCTTTTTTTTGAATTGACCAAATTTTTTTGCAATTATTTTGCACTTTTTCGTCTAAAAGTGCGTTTTCCTGGGGTAAGAGGCTCCGATTGAGCAATTATTTGCTTCACTTCCGCCTCTGTCAACTGCTCTGCGTCAGTACTCTTTGCTATTCTATAATTGCCTTCCGGAGTGTGAATATATGCTCCGTATTTGCTACGCAGCACTTTGATGTCTCCCCAGTCGTGAATCGGCATAGATGCTTCTTTCTTTTCTTCAATCATCGCGATAGCTTCCTCTAACTTGACAGTGAGCGGATCTTTTGTGCGCGGGATGGATATATAGAGATTATCGTAATGGACATATGGACCATACTTACCCTCACCAACTATAACCTCCTTTCCATCGTACTCACCGATGGTCATTGGCAGCGAGGTGCGGAAGAGTTCCAACGCCTCATTGAGCGTGATAGAATAGATGGATTGACCTTTCTTCAGGCTCGCAAAACGAGGTTTCTCAGTTGTAGCATCGCCCAATTGTATGCAGGGACCTATCTTGCTAATCTTAGCAATGACAGGCAGACCGGTAGCCGGATCATTTCCTAATACTCTACCTTCCATTTTTCCCGATGGAATCGAAGAAAGCAGCGGTTTGAAGGTTTTATAGAAAGTATCCACTGTTTCTATCCAATTGGCACGACCGACAGCAATCTTATCAAACTGCTCTTCTTCATGAGCCGTAAAATCATAACTCAGGATAGAGGGAAAATGCTCAACCAGGAAATCGTTTGTAATACGTCCCAGATCTGTTGGCAGCAACTTCTGATTGTCAGCTCCGTATTGCTCACTCTTTTGTTTCTCCTGTACCATGCCGTTCCTGAGCGTCAGGGTGGACACATCGCGTTTCTGTCCGGCTACAGAGCCGCGCTCAACATACTTCACCTTTTGAATAGTCTCAATAATGGTAGCGTATGTAGAAGGTCGTCCAATTCCGAGTTCCTCCATCCGTTTTACCAATGCCGCTTCGTTGTATCGGAAAGGCGGTTTGGCATATGTCTGTACAGCTTCTGCGCCGACCAATCTCAACCTCTCGCGTTGCGACATAGCCGGCAGTATCCGACGTTCCTCTGCTTCTTCATCGGTTGATTGTACATATACTCTTGTGAAACCGTCAAAGAGCACTACTTCACCCGTAGCGACAAAGGCATATTTGGATCCGTGTATAGATACCTCGATGGTTGTTTTTTCGCTCTCAGCCTCCGCCATTTGGGAAGCAACCGTGCGTTTCCATATCAGTTCGTATAACCGTTGCTCGTCTTTGGTATTACCGGCTGAGAGGGTGCTCATATAGGTAGGTCGGATAGCCTCGTGCGCTTCCTGAGCACCTTTTGCTTTTGTATGGAACTGGCGCGTGTGCACATATTCCTTGCCGTACTGTTCGGCAATCACCTCTTTGCTTGTAGCGAGAGCCAAAGTAGATAAATTGACGGAGTCAGTACGCATGTAGGTGATTTTTCCGCTCTCATACAGTGTCTGCGCCAAACGCATGGTCTTGGATACTGAGAATTTCAACTTACGGGCAGCTTCCTGCTGGAGCGTGGATGTAGTGAACGGAGGTGCCGGCATGTGTTTTACCGGTTTCCGTTGCACATCGCGCACGATGAACTGAGAGGTATTCAAACTCTCCAAGAACTCTATTGCATCTTTCTTGTGTGAGAAGCGATGGTTCAACTCGCATTTGAGTATCGAGGCGTCACCCGGATTTACTCCGATGAAATCGGCAAAAACCCGGTATGACGAGGAAGCGCGGAAAGCTTCAATCTCTCTCTCTTTCTCTACAATCAGTCTTACGGCTACCGATTGCACGCGTCCTGCCGAGAGCCCAGTCGTCACTTTCTTCCACAGCACCGGAGAAAGTTCAAATCCTACAATACGATCCAACACGCGCCGTGCTTGCTGCGCGTTGACTAAGTTATAATCGATATCACGCGGATGTTCGATAGCCTCCAGAATGGCAGGTTTTGTAATCTCGTGGAAAACGATACGTTTGGTGTCCTTCTCATTCAGGTGCAGCACCTCCTTCAGATGCCATGCGATAGCTTCTCCCTCGCGATCTTCATCGGAAGCGAGCCATACTGTGTCCGCCTTTTTAGCCTCGCGTTGCAACTGCTCTATCAGATGTTCTTTGTGAGCATCTATGGCATAGTGCGGTGCATACCCGTGCTCGAAATCAATGCCTAACGAGTTTTTACCGATAGGCTCGATATCGCGTACGTGCCCCTGACTGCTCATCACATGATAATCCTTGCCAAGGAACTTCTCAATCGTTTCCGCTTTGTGCGGGGACTCTACTATAACCAGATTTTTGCTCATAACTTTTCTATAAATAAGGTGTACCCTCAAAAATTTGCCGCAAAAGTAGTATAATTAATTTATTTATGCAAATTTTTTTTCTTACGCTTGCATATATCAAAGATATTTAGTATCTTTGCACCCGATTTTGAAAAAAATAGTTTTAATTTTTTTATCGAAACACTTGCATGAACGTTTTTTTAGTCGTATTATTAGTGCTCGCGGGCGTCGCGTTATTATTAATGGAGATGTTCCTATTGCCGGGGTTCGGCATTGCGGGCATCGGCGGTTTCGGTTGTCTGGTTGCAGCTGTAGTGTTGGCATGGCTATGGATAGGACGCATGGCGGGATATGTCACGCTGGCAGCATGTCTGCTTCTATCCATACTTGCTGTCTGGGGTTTTCTCCGTAGCCATGCGCTCGACAAAATGGCGTTGGACAGTAAGATTGACAGCCATGTGGAGTTGGCGAACAATAAGCTTAAGCAGGACGACGTACCGACGACGTCAGCTGAAGAACCCGGTAATCACCCGGTAATCACCCGGTAATCACCCCCTTTTGTGTCGTAATCTCACTTATTTTGAATGCATTTAAAATACACAAAGAATTATGGAAGTATTGAATGTTGTTTTGGTTTCCCTCATAGCCATCGGGCTATGTATCTTCTTCTATTATGTACCGTTCATGCTGTGGATCAACGCGGTGGTGAGCGGTGTACGTATCAGTCTGGTACAACTCTTCCTCATGCGTATCCGTAAGGTGCCGCCTGCCAAGATTGTCAACTGTATGATTGAGGCTCACAAGGCCGGTTTGACTGAGGTTAAACGCGACGGTCTGGAGGCACACTATCTTGCAGGCGGTCATATTGAACGCGTGGTGCATGCACTCGTTTCTGCCAACAAAGCCGGTATCGACCTCTCCTTCCAGATGGCAACAGCCATTGATCTGGCGGGTCGCGATGTGTTTGAGGCGGTACAGATGTCCGTCAATCCGCGTGTCATTGACACCCCTCCGGTTGCTGCGGTAGCCAAGGACGGTATCCAGCTCATAGCCAAAGCCCGTGTCACGGTTCGCGCGAACATACGCCAACTCGTCGGCGGTGCCGGAGAAGATACAATTCTCGCCCGTGTAGGTGAGGGAATTGTCAGCTCCATCGGTTCGGCAGAGAGCCATAAGCAAGTGCTTGAAAACCCCGATTCCATCAGTAAATTAGTGCTCTCCAAGGGTCTTGATGACGGTACAGCATTTGAGATTCTCTCTATCGATATCGCCGATATTGACGTCGGTAAGAACATCGGTGCCCAACTCCAAATGGATCAGGCCGAGGCGGATAAGAATATCGCTCAGGCGAAGGCAGAGGAGCGCCGTGCCATGGCCATTGCCGGCGAACAGGAGATGAAAGCGAAAGCGCAGGAGGCACGCGCGAAAGTGATAGAGGCGGAGGCACTTGTTCCGCAGGCTATGGCGGAGGCTTTCCGAAACGGCAATCTCGGTATCATGGATTATTATCGCATGCAGAACATACAGGCCGACACGGCAATGCGCGAGAATATTGCAGGCAGCGGAGAGAAGAAGGGGGCTAAGAAGTGAATATTGCATTAATGCAATATCCCATCGTCTGGGCGGATCCGCGAGCTAATGTGCAAGCGCTGGAGATGCGACTAAGGGATATTCAAGGCAAGGCGGATATAGCCGTCGTGCCGGAGATGTTCTCCACCGGTTTCTGTACCGACCGTATGGATCTGGCGGAACCTTGGGGTGGTGAGACTTGTCAGGCTTTGCAACGCATGGCGGATGCGTATGATATAGCTATCATGGGGAGTCTTATCATCCGTGAGGAGGACGGCTTGCGTAACCGCGGGTTTCTCTTTGCGCCCCATGCGGCACCGCGTTATATAGACAAACGCCATCTCTACAAGCACGGCGGAGAAGCTATGCTCTTCAAACCCGGTGACCAACGCGAGGTATGGGAGTACAAAGGGGCTAAGATCCGTCTCGCCGTCTGCTACGACCTGCGTTTCCCCGTATGGCTGCGTCAGGATCCTGCTGACATGTACGATATCCTCGTCTGTGTGGCATGCTGGCCTAAGGTGCGTGTGCAGTACTGGGACGCCATGCTGCCCGCCCGCGCAGCAGAGAACCAGGCGCTTGTAGTGGGAGTTAACATGGTTGGAACGGACGGCACGGGAGAGATTTATAACGGGCACTCGGCGGCATATAACACATGGTTGCAGGAGGTCGCACTCTTTAATGAAGCAGAAGAAGGCACCCGTATCGTTGATCTTTCTGTAGAGACAGTGCGACATTACCGTTCCGCTTCGCCGCTATGGCAAGACGCCGATGACTTTGAGGTCCTGTAATAAAATCATACATTAGCAATCCAATCCTAATCATCAATCCCCTTGGATATAAACTGGCAAATAAAACAACTCACTCCCGAGGAGCAAACGGCGGCTGAGCGACTGAGCGGCGAACTGGAGATTTCTCCGGTGGCTGCGCGTATTTTGGCGGTTCGGGGTATCCGCACGGCAGCGCAAGCCAGGGCATATATCCGTCCTTCGCTGGACAGTCTCCATGACCCCTTCCTGATGCGTGACATGCAGGCTGCGGTAGATCGTCTCTGCCAAGCCATCGACAACCATGAGCGGATCATGGTCTATGGCGATTATGACGTGGACGGAACTACGGCGGTGGCACTAATGTATTCGTTCCTACGCACCCAGACGGATAACCTCGTCTATTATATCCCCGATAGGTACACCGAGGGCTACGGTATCTCGACCAAGGGAATCGATACCGCGAAGGAGAAAGGTTGCTCTCTTGTCATCGCGCTCGATTGCGGTATCAAGGCGGTAGACAAGATGGAATATGCCGCTTCCATCGGGGTGGATTTCATTATTTGTGACCACCATACCCCCGGAGAGATTATTCCTCGTGCTGTAGCAGTGCTGAACATGAAACGCTCCGACTGTCTCTATCCGTTCAAGGAACTGAGCGGATGCGGCGTGGGTTTCAAACTGGTGCAGGCGTATGCCATGCGGCGCGGAATGGATATGCAGGAGGTATATCGGTTGCTGCCCCTTTTGGCTATGTCCATCGCTTCGGATATAGTGCCCGTCACGGGCGAGAACCGTATTCTTGCATTCTATGGCCTACGGGCGATCAACGCCTTTCCTTCCGTGGGACTACAGGCGATCATGCAGGTAGCCGGAATAGAGGGCAAAACCGTTACCATCAGCGATTTGGTTTATAAGATAGGTCCGCGTATCAACGCTGCAGGGCGAATCAAATCCGGTGCCGAGGCAGTCCGTCTGCTTATCACCGATGATGCAGAGGCGGCATTGAGGTTCGCTAAGGAGATCGATTCCTACAATCAGGACCGTCGGGATTTTGATACCAAGACAACGGATGAGGCGCTCGCCCAACTCGAGAAAGATCCGATGAATTCGAACCGATTCACAACCGTTGTCTTCTCGCCGGAATGGCATAAAGGGGTAGTGGGAATTGCTGCCAGCCGCCTTACCGAGACCTACTACCGGCCTACGATTGTTCTCACGGCTTCGGACGGGGATATCATCAGCGGCAGTGCCCGCTCGGTGAGCGATTTTGACATCTATACGGCAATTGACTCCTGCCGTGACTTGCTGACTAATTTCGGAGGGCATAAGTTCGCTGCCGGTTTGAGTATGCACTTGAAAGACCTGCCGGAGTTCAAACGCCGGTTCGAGGAATATGTATCGTCGCATATCACGCCTGCGCAGCAGAAACCGACCCTTGAGATAGAGGCGGAGGTGGAACTGAGCGATATGAACTGGAAGATGTACAAGATCCTGCAGTGCCTGGAGCCTTTCGGTCCGGGTAACGAGCGTCCGCTCTTCCTCTGCCGCCACCTGATCAATAATCGTAATACCCGTGCCGTATCCGAGGGCAGACACCTCCACCTCGACCTCACCGACCGTGTGGTGGCTATGGACGGCATCGCTTTCGGTCAGGGCGACAAGGCGGCGCACCTCCAGAACGGCAATTCAGTTGATGTCTGCTTCTATCTGGAGGAAAACAGCTACCGCGGCCGCACAACTCTCCAGATGAATGCACAGGACGTTAAACTAAACTCTTAAAAAACAATGCGTAAACTTATATTGTTTCTGGCGCTTGTAGCGGCCATGATGAGTTTTTCCCAGTCCTCCGGTTTCCAGAAACTGGACGAATGGACAGAGGTGTGGAAAACCGGTCAGCAGACCTATTTCGGCTATCCCGTCAACCAGCAATCGCCCTTGCGCGAGTTCTATGAATGGTACCTCTCTACGGGGATGGACGTCATTAACCTCAACAACGCCGGCGACCCTATGACGGACGAACCGTGGAAGATGTCGTCCCAGGCGTTTGAGCGCGATGTCATCGAGTATTTCGCCCCACTCTACGGTTTTGAGAAGAACAAGGTTTGGGGTATCGTGACCCATAGCGGTACGGACGGAAACAACCATGGTATTTATTTTGGCGCCAACTACCTCTATAACAAGACCGGCAAACGCCCTGTGGTCTATGTCTCCGACGAGGCGCATTACTCCAACATGCGTCTGTGCGATTTGCAGCACCTGGAGGTGCGGCTCATCAAGAGCGATGAAATGGGACGAATGATCCCGGAGGAACTGGAGAAGGCTCTTGACACCTCGCGTCCGGCCCTTATGGTCTATGCCATGGGATCAACCTTCAAGGGAGCTATCGATGATCAGGACGCGCTCAACGCTGTACTAAACCGCCATCCCGAGGTGCCCGTCTATCGCCATGTGGATGCTGCACTTTTCGGTGGTTACCTGCCTTTCACCGAGCACCAAAACATAGTCAGCCATGAGAAGATGGGGTTCGACGCCATCGCCATCAGCGGACATAAGTTCTTCGGTATCGACTCGCCCTCCGGCCTGTTCCTCTGCACCCGCGAGACCTACGACAACCAGAATAACTTCAATGTCACGTACCTCAATTCCAATATGAAGATGATCAACTGCTCACGCGACGCGATACAGCCGCTTAAGTTCTGGTGGCTGATCCAGAAAGTGGGCTATGACCAATGGTCCAAACAGGCTAATCAGATGCTGGAGTGTACCGCTTATCTCAAGCAGCAGCTGGATAAGATAGGCTGGCCGTGCTGGAACAATGAGTACAGCAATACGGTCTTTTTCAAGCGTCCGTCGAAGGAGATATGCGATGAATACCTGCTGGCATTAGGCTATGACGAACGTTTCGGCGGCGAACTCGCTCATGTAGTTGTCATGCAGCATGTCACCAAGGAGAAAATCGACAAGTTCATTTCAGTCCTCAAGACACAACTGAATAAACAATAAAAAACCGATGAAAACGGCAAAAGTTATACTTCTTACAGGTGCCAGCAGCGGCATTGGTTATGATACCGCAATAGCGCTGGCGCAACAGGGTCACAAGGTCTATGCAGCGGCTCGCCGCGTGGAACGTATGGAGCCGCTCACGCAGTATGGTATCGTTCCTCTCAAGATGGATGTCACCGACGAGCCTTCGATGATTAGCGGGGTGGAGACAATCCTTGCCAATGAGGGACGGATTGATGTCCTCATCAATAATGCCGGTTACGGTTATTTCGGCGCGGTGGAGACGGTTCCGATGGATGATGCGCGGAACCAACTGGAGGTCAATATCTTCGGCCTTGCGCGGTTATGCCAGTTGGTGCTCCCCGCCATGCGTGCACAACACTCCGGACGCATCATCAACACCTCTTCCGTGGCCGGCAAATCGGTCTTTTATTATGGAGGATGGTATCATGTGTCCAAGTACGCAGTAGAGGCACTGAGCGACGCCCTCCGCATGGAGCTCAAGCCTTTTGGCATTGACGTGGTCATCATCGAGCCCGGAGCCATCAAGACCAACTGGGGCATCATTGCTGCCGACCATCTGACGGCAACATCCGAAGGCACGGCGTACGCCGATTCCGGCAAGATGATGGCGGATAACCTGCGCAATATGTACCAGTCATCGCTTATCTCCGACCCTTCGGTGGTACGCAAGGCTATATGCCGCGCCGTCAATGCCCGCCGTCCGTGTGCCCGTTACCGCATCGGCCGCATGGCTACTGCCATTGTATTCTTCCATTGGCTTCTCCCCGCCCGCTGGTGGGATAGCCTCCTCCGGATCATGGGCAAGAGAAAACTGATGTAGAAAACCATGGCACGATTGTGCCGATTGGAGCATCTAATAACCGGATATGATGTTTGCCCGCAATTGTTTGGGCTACGCTATCCGGTTCGTTCCAAGGATGCATCGCCAACGCGTACTTGTCGTGATGTACGGTTAAGACTTGTTCGGCTGCGAGATCCAGCATGGCTTTCTCCAAATCAGACGGCATCGTGTGAATATATCTCCAATTATCGTTATACTGACCGTTTTCGAGAAACGCCAAGTCAATTTTTCCAAACTGCTTGTGGATATCCCGAAACCGTTTGTCATAGCCTCCGTCACTGCCGATATACACTTTACGCCCCGCATACTCAACCATGAACGATGCCCAAAGTGTCTGATTGCGGCGCCTCAGCAGGCGGTTACTGAAATGTCGGGACGGCAAGCATGTGATAGATAGCCGGTTGCTGCTATGGCTTTGCTCCGGTGCATAGCAATTCCCCCAATCCATTTCGATTATTTGCTCGTCGGAATAATGCCAATACCGCAGATAATCGGCTATTCCAAGCGGGCAGACCACTTTTTTGACCAGATGCCGGATATCGCGGAGTGTAGCGTAATCCATGTGATCCCAGTGTTCGTGTGTGATAACCAACACATCTATTTCCGGTAAATCTTCAGGACGGTAGATGTCTGTTCCGGGGAAGGCTTTGAGCATCCATGAAGCAGGGAACTCAGGTTTTAGAACCGGATCTACAAGCACCCTCATGCCATCGACAGAGAAGAGATATGATGAGTGACCGAACCACACCAACCAATCGCTGTTTGTGGGCAGGTTCTTCAAGTTGGTCTTCACAGCCGGAAGGGGTTTTTGCGGTATACGAAGAGTGTCCTTATCCGTCAGGAACCGCCATAATTGTCCTTTGTTACTTTGCTTATCACCGGTGAACTGCGGGGTGGGTTCTTGGTTCCGGAACATCCCGTCGCGGTAGTTAGGTGAGGATTGGATACGTTCTTTAGAGACATGCCGGTACGTTCCGAAAGCCGGATGTGCCAATACTGCCATCCCCATTAAGACAATGGCGACTCCTATCCCCAAGATGATTAATATGCTCTTCATTTTAACTTCACTATACGGCTGTTTGTGCATTACGACAACATCATAATCGATTTTTGCAAGGCAGCAATAAACGCATCTATATCACTTTTGTCGTTGTAGAGTCCAAATGAAACCCGTACTGTCCCCGGCACTCCGAGTTCATCAATCAGCGGTTCCGCACAATGGTGCCCCGTGCGTACCGCCACGCCCTGCTGATCCAGTAACGTGCCGATATCAAATGGGTGGATAATCTTTCCGCCTGAGAACACATTGAAACTGATCACACCGGCTTTGGGCTGACCTTCACCATACACCTTCACCCGCAACTCCTTCAACTGCGCCTCGCAGTAAGCCGTCAACTCGCGCTCATGGACCTCTATCGCCTCCCAACCTATCTCCTCCATGTACTCCATCGCTTTGTGCAACGCATACGACCCCACGAAATTCGGTGTGCCGGCTTCGAACTTGTACGGTAACTCATTGAACGTTGTCCCGCTCCACCGCACATGCTCTATCATTTCCCCGCCGCCCTCATGAGGCGGCAGTTTCTCCAGCCACTCGCGCTTGCCGTACAGTACACCAATACCGGTCGGACCGTACATCTTATGCCCCGAGAATGCTAAAAAATCGCAGTCCAGCGCCCGAACATCCACATGCATGTGCGGTACACTCTGCGCCCCGTCAATACAAACAGGTACGCCATGCTCGTGCGCAAGCCTTATGATCTCCTCTACGGGATTGATTGTACCTAACACATTGCTCACATGCGCCACGGAGACCAGCTTTGTCTTTTCGTTCAGAAGCCCCTTAAACGCCTCTATATCGAGCGTTTGGTCATTGCGCAAGGGAATATGCCGCAGTACGGCTTTCTTACGCGCACAGAGCATTTGCCACGGCACGATATTGGAATGGTGTTCCACGGCACTCACGATAATCTCGTCGCCCTCATGGATGCAGGCCTCTCCAAAACTAAACGCCAAGGCGTTAATACTATCCGTCGTGCCCTTGGTGAAGATAATCTCGTCACTACTCTTCGCGCCGATGAATGCAGCCACGGCCTTACGCGCCTCCTCGTGTTTCATCGTCGCTACTTGGCTCAAGTGGTGCACTCCCCTGTGGATATTACTGTTCCACCGGCTATACGCCTCCTCTATGGCGTCTATCACCATCTGCGGCTTCTGACTCGTCGCGGCATTATCCAGATACACCAACTCCCGTCCGTGTACCCGCTCTTTCAATATCGGAAAATCTTCTCTTCTCATTTCATTTGAATTGTTTCTGTTCCTCGTCGTACTCAAAACCATGCGCCATCAGTGCCTGTTTCACCTCTTCCGAGTCGCGGTCATAATAGGCGCACAACTCCTCCAGCGACTCAAACTCTCCGTCACGCAGCAACATGTTTACTGCCGACACCAACATATATGGGTTATTCGGTAACTCACTCATCTTCTTAGGGCTTATAGTAACTCTCCTCTAGTATCTTCTGAGC
>ODAI012908120.1_pt1 | contig 12346 bp, 11 predicted proteins | sample 1539321 | NCBI WGS metagenome assembly ODAI01 (sample SAMN02144231, study PRJEB22623) | gut metagenome | biome: sheep rumen | host: Ovis aries | place: New Zealand
ATTCGTCCATGGCTGTGGAAAAAGGAAGAGCCAGCTGCAACGATCTATAGAGACTCTGGAAGAATATATCGCCAAACTGAAAGAGTACAACCAGAAGATCCATCAATGCGGAGACCGCAACAGTTACTCCAAAACAGATCCGGATGCCACCTTCATGCGGATGAAAGAAGACCACATGTTAAACGGCCAGCTCAAGCCGGCATATAACCTCCAGCATGGCGTAGACTCCGAATACATCACCTGGCTGGATGTAACCCAGCGGCCAACGGACACCCGGACACTGATCCCGTTCTTAAAGGATATGGACGAACACCTGCCCTTCCATTACCGTGATATCGTAGCTGATGCAGGATACGAAAGTGAAGAGAACTATCTCTTTATCGAGGACAACGGCCAGGTCGCTTTTATCAAACCCAACAATTACGAAAAGTCAAAAACACGCAAATATAAAAAGGATATCGGCCGGATGGAAAACATGACCTATGATGAGGAGAAGGACAGTTACGTATGTCATGCGGGAAAGGAACTCACCTGGGTTTATGATCGGAAAGAAAAGACAGCGACCGGCTATAAACGCGTCACAAGCGTCTATCGGTGTGAGGATTGTAAAGGATGTCCCTATAAGACAAGCTGCATCAAAGGAAACAACTGCAAGACTCCCATGGAAGACCGTCTGAAAACACTGCATGTTTCCAAAACGATGAAACAGAAACGACAGGAAGATCTGGAAAGGATCACAAGCGACTACGGGATCCAGCTGAGAATGAACCGAAGCATCCAGGCGGAAGGATCCTTTGCCGATGTGAAGGCCGATATGGCCTTCCGGCGTTATACTTACCGGGGCATGGAGAATGTCACGGCCCAGAGCGTGATCCTGGCGATCGCCCATAACGTCAGCAAATATCACAACAAGATCCAGGCCGGGAAGACAGGGCACCACCTGTTCGGGCTGAAAGAGATCGCTTAAATTTAGAAAAACCAAAAACAGGACAGACCGGGTCTTTGATCAAAAACCAGAGGCCTGGTAAAGTGCGCTTTTTCAGCGGAAGCATTGGGCTAAGTATAGAAAAATACTGAAAAATAAGCTGAAAATGCGCACAAAAAATGCGTCGCAGTTACGATCCGCCCATTCTTCTATGAATGGGCGAGAACGTTACTGCGACGCCTCCTATAATTCACAGGAAGAAATACCTCAATTTCTTATGATTTAAAAAACTTAATAATACTGCGGGACAGGCCTTCGGCTTACTCAGATTCAAAACCGATCATGAGAGATCCCGGTTCCGCATAGTAGCTGCAGAGGCCGGTGGTAGGCATGATACGGACATCCTGGGCCCCCAACATGGACTTCATGGACTCAGCCAGGGTCTCAGCCCCTTCCAGACATTGGTCATGGGCTATGATGACCCGGCCTCCTTTGTAGCCATTCTCATTCATATGTAGAATAATGGCCTGGAAGGCTTTTTTGTCACCCCGGCACTTGTGAAGGACCTCTAGCTCACCGACATCACTGGCCTTGCCAACCAGCCTGATCTTCATGATACCAATTCCCTTTGCAATCAAAGGATTCACCCGGCCGTTCATGGCCAGATTATGGAGAGAAGATAACATGAAGCAGAGATGGGTTCTCTTGTGATACTCAAGAATACGGTGGCCTATGGTCAGATGGTCGAGGCCTTCCTCAATCATTTCTCTTAATTTGAGAATCAGAAGAGCAGGCTCAGGACCGGCAGAAAGACTGTCTATGATCAGGATCTTCCTGTCAGGATGTTCCGATTCGTAAATCTCCTTGGCTACCTTGGCCGAAAGATAGGAACCGGAAAGACCGCTGGTAATGGTGACACAGAAAATCCTGTCAGCATCCCCGAAGGCATCGATCCAGTCTCCCGGCCCGGGACAGGCGGTCTGTGATTTCCCTTTATGGGCCTTTAAGGTTGCCAGCATCTCCTCAATATCAAGAGAGGGGTCATCGGAAAAATGTCTGTCGCCTACCTGGATATGCATAGGTACAGAAGCAAATTCATCAAAATCCATAGATAATATATTAGAAGAGGAATCAGCGACAATTCTATATTTCATAATAATCTATACATGTTCCTTTCTTTGCAATTATATAATATGGTTTTAGAAACTATATTTTCTTTTTATAATAACTCTTATTAGTCATTCTGTCAATATTGCACAAATAAAAGCAAATAGATGTTATGTGTTTTTGGAACAGGATATTAGTCAGACCGCAGGAAAGCTCCCTCTTACTTTAAGGATATCTACATCTTTGACATCTTTCTGCCTGAATTTTATCAACAGCTGACAAGCATTAGAAAATATTATGAAAGCTATTGCTGACAAGGGTCTGCATCAAAATCTATGATTTGACTGATCATTTACAATAGAAACGCGTCGCGGTTACTCCTATTCAAAACGAATGACTAAGAGCATAACCTCGACGCGTCCTTATTATTTGATATATAAAAATATATGAAAAAATCTTATATCCTGCCGACCATCTTACTCAGACTCAAAACCTACCATAATGGACCCTGACTCCCCATAGTAGCAGCAAAGTCCGGTGAAAGGCATGATGGAGATATCCTGGGCACCCATCCTGGATCTTAGGGCCTGGGCCAGAATTTCAGATCCCTCTGGATTATGATTGTGGGCAATGACAACCCGGCCTCCCTTGTATCCACTCTCATTCATGTATAAAAGAATAGCCTCATAAGCCTTTTTATCACCACGGCACTTGTGAATCACTTCCACACCCCCCCGGCATCACTGTTCTTAGCGATCAGACGGACCTTCATGATACCGATTCCTTTCTCGACCAAAGGATTCACCCTGCCGTTCATGGCCAGATTGTGGACGGAAGTTAACATAAAACAGAGGCGGGTTCTTTTAAAGTAATCAAGAATATGTTCGCTTATGGTCGGATAGTCCAGGCCCTCCTCAATCAATTCTCTTAATTTAATAATAAGCATGGCAGGTTTGGGACCGCAGGCCAGGCTATCTATGAGAAGAACTTTTCTTAGGGCTATGGCAGAAAATGTTTCATAGTTTTTTGCGGTTAAAAGCAGGATCCAGGATAATAAAAAAATATTTTTAATTTTTTAATCTTATTTCAATTGAATCAATGTGTAATATACTGTAAAATATTTTCGTATGTCTTTTAGACTTATAATACTGATATTAACGAAAGGGTAACTTAAATATGACTAAGAAGGTGAACAACCGCTATAAACAGACCTATCATGCTAATGTTCCTTCCGGCTGGTCCAACGACCCCAATGGAATGATTTATTATGATGGGAAGGCGCATCTTTTTTTCCAGCATTATCCGCATGATTCCAAATGGGGCCCCATGCACTGGGGACATATGGTGACAGAAGATTATATTCACTGGAAAAGCCTGCCTGTAGCCTTAATCCCCAACGAGGACTATGAAGCCATATGCGGCTGCTGTTCAGGTAATGCGGTAGCCAGAAAGGGCAAGCTCTATCTCATGTACACCGCGGCCCAGCCTGACCGGCAAAGACAGTGCCTGGCAGTTTCCACAGATGGAGTACATTTTTCCAAATTGACAAACAATCCTGTGCTGACGGCCGAAGACCTCTCCGACGAAGTATCCACCAGGGATTTCCGGGATCCCAAGATTTTTGAGAAGGATGGCTGGTATTACTGTCTGGCAGGAACCAGGATCATCAGTGACAGATACCGGGACCTGGTAACCCAGCTTAAAGAGAAACAGAAGCTGCTGCTTGAGGAGATTGGACCTGTAGTAAGCAGCGGGCCATCCGCCGGCCAGTCATTGCCATCCGGCAGCCAGCCTGCTTCTTCCATATCCCAGCCAGACCTTTCCCTTTCCGGGAAGGTTACCTCTGCCTCCCAGGCCTTTTCAGGCCAGGAAGAAGACCAGGAAAGTGACACCCTCGATGAATTAGCTTTTTCTTTCGCGGCAGGTCAGGACCAGGCCAAGTCCGCCACCGTCACAGCTCCATCTTCCATGACAAGCTTTTCCGGCCATGATGACCTTTCCAGCGAGGCTGTCCGCCACCTGGAATCTGAGCTTGGTGAGCTGACCAGCGAGGCAGTCCATCATCTGGCTGCCGCTCTGGAGTCTTCTGAGAAGGACAGGAATCTCAAGGAAAAGGAAATTATTGAAAAAGTGGAGGAATTCCTTAATGAGGTTGACAGGGCAGTCATCGACGCGGCCCAGGAGCATCAGGAAGAGGCTGAAAATAGAGCTGATCCTCTGACCAAGGAATCCGTCCACAGTACGGTTATATCTCCCTCTGACCTGGCTGTCCTCGGCGGAGAGCTGGAGGTCCTGGGCTACGGCAACATCATTCTTTTCCGGTCCAAAGACCTGATCAACTGGGACTACAGGGGCAAACTGCTTCTTCCCCAGGAGGGCTTTTCTGAAGAATATTTCACCCTTGACGGAGTATATGAATGTCCGGACTATATCGAGCTGGACGGCCAGGAGATTATCATGGCCAGTCCCCAAATGCTGCCTCAGATGGGTAATGATTATGAAAATATTCATTCCTGTGTCTATATGGCCGGGTCTTTGGATCTTGAAAGTGGCCGTTTCCTCCTGGACCAGATCCGTGAGATCGACGCAGGCTTTGACTTTTATGCGCCCCAGGTATGGAATGCGCCTGATGGAAGAAAGATTATGATCGCCTGGAAGGAGATGTGGGACAGGACCTATCCTACCCAGGAAGATAACTGGGTGGGAACCTACACCCTGCCCAGAGAGTTATCCTACAAGGACGGTCATCTCTATCAGGCACCTGTCCGTGAAATCTTTGACTGCCGTCAAAACGAGGTTACCATGCCCGGACTTGCCTTAGACCACGGTTCCGTCTCCCTGGCTAATATAAGGGGAAATGTCATGGAACTCAATCTGACCATCGATCCGGAAACCGCCAGCCAGGCAGGTGTTAAAGTATTTAAAGGCTCTGATCATGAGACCTTGATCTATTATGACAAGGATAAGAAGGCCATCATTGCTGACAGGACAGCTTCCGGGCTTCCCATCAGTGGGAGAGAGGACAACACTAATGTCAGAACCTGTGATCTGGAAGAAAAGGAGGCCGGCAGGGAGATTTCGCTGCAGCTCTTCCTGGATGTCAGTTCCGTGGAAGTCTTTATCAATGGAGGCAGACATGTGATGACAGTAAATGTCTACCCCGATCCGGATGACCAGGATGTGGAGTTCTTCTGCCAGGGTGGCAGCTGTCTTTTCAAAGATATCAGAAAATATGACCTCCTGGTGGTTGAGGAATCTTAGTCATATGGTCTTGTAGGGACATGACTTTTTAAAAAGGTTTGGTCCTGGCAAAAACATTTAATAATTACTGCCTGTCGGTCTGGCAATTTGAAACAAATGCTATTATAGCAGCAATGATTCTTAAATATTTATATCTATTAGAAATAATATCTTAAGAATGACCCTGCTTGACAAGTTTGCTCCGGTGATATATCTTCTTCGTGAAAGCTAAATAACCTACATGAGCCTGAATCAGGCTCCTTCACCGGCAGAAGCCCTTCCTGAATGAAAGAGTGCTTCCCCAGAGGTTACAGACATGAACGAAGTATTATACGAGAAGACTTTAGATAACATGATCAATGATGAAGCAGTCCTTGAGCTGGAGAAATACAGCCAGCATGGAAATACCTCAACACTGGACCATTGTGTCCATGTTACCCGGACAGCGGCTAACATAGCAAGGCAGCTTAATCTGAAGATCAGCGAAGAGGAGCTGGTGCGGGGCAGCATGCTCCATGACTATTATCTTTATAATTTTAAGAATGAAGATGTGGGTGCCTACCGCCACGGAACGGGTCACGCACAGATCGCCCTTGATAAGGCATCTGAGATTTATGACCTGACAGAGAGGGAGTGTAATATTATTTACTCCCACATGTGGCCCCTCAATATCACCCATATTCCCCGTTATAAGGAGAGTGTCCTGGTATGTGTGGCCGACAAGTACTGCGCTGCCAAAGAGATGCTCCAGTCCACCTTCAATCGCAGATAAGATATCAGGGACCAGCCTGGATCCACGGATTCAGGCTGGTTTTTTTATTCACTGGATATCCTTTATTTTCCTGTGAATTCAAACTCTCCCAGGCATGGGTTTTATATATTTCAGTATTTTTTTGACACTTATCCCCATATATTTTATAATTAGATTAATAATCATAAAATTATAATAAAAGAAAGGATCAAGACAGGCTGTTGCCAGCTGTCTGGTAGAGGATATGAGTGAAAACAATTTGTTAAAGGCCAGAGTCTATGAATGTCTGATAGAAGAGATGGATAAGACCGGTAATCAGGAGGACAGGCCTGTCTATCATGCCAGCCCCCGGGTGGGCTGGATGAATGACCCCAATGGTTTCTCCTATTATAAAGGAGAGTATCATCTTTTCTACCAGTATTATCCCTTTAAGAAAGAATGGGGACCCATGCACTGGGGTCACATGAAGTCTTCGAACCTGCTTCACTGGGACCAGATGCCAGCAGCCCTGGCTCCCGATTCCGATTATGACCTGGAGGGCTGCTGGTCAGGCAGCGCCGTGGAATTAAGGGACGGCAGACATATGCTGATCTACACAGGCAGGACACCCCTGCCTGCCGGGACCAGTCAAGGGGAAGCCGGGGAGATCGTCCAGGTCCAGTGCCTGGCCTTTGGCGATGGCTTAAATTATGAGAAATATGAAGCGAATCCGGTCATCACTGCCCAGGACCTGCCGGATGGAGCCAGCATCTATGATTTCAGGGATCCTAAAATCTGGTGGGATGACCAGGACCAGGCCTATTACCTGGTCGTTGGCAACAGGGCTCCGGACGGAAGGGGACAGATTCTTTTATTCAGAAGTCTGGACGGCATAACCTGGTCCCATGACTCTATTCTGGCCAGTAATGACCAGGGGATCGGAACCATGTGGGAATGCCCGGATTTCTTCCAGATCGACGACAAGGCCTTTCTGTTGGTATCTCCCCAGGAAATGGCCGGCCAGGCCCAGAATCAAAATATCCATGGCAATGTGGTAATCAGCGGTACTTATGATGCAGCTTCCCATCGTTTTGACCAGGGCCAGGCCCGGGTTATAGACCGGGGCTATGATTTCTATGCCAGCCAGTCCATGGAGGCTCCCGATGGAAGACGGATTATGATCGCCTGGATGCAGGCCTGGGAAAACAGCCGGGAGAGGAAAGAAGACGACCGGTCCTGGTTTGGCATGATGACAGTACCCAGGGAATTATCCCAGAAAGAGGGCCGGTTGATTCAGTGGCCAGTCCGTGAACTTGAGACCATGAGGACCAGGCCAGTCATAGTTAAGGACCTGACCATGGAGGGCTCCATTGCCCTTCCTGAGGTCAAAGGAAGAGTTCTGGATCTTACAGTAACCATAGAGCCGGAGACAGCAGGCAGCTATGACCGCTTTGAGATCCACCTGGCCCAGGGCCAGGGTTACAGTACCCTGCTTGCCTATGAACCATCCACTGGAAGAGTCATCTATGACCGGTCTGCTTCCGGCCATGGCCCCGACAGGCTGCCTCCCCGGTCATTTGTTCTTGACCAGCCCGCAGACCGGATCAGCTTCCGCATCCTCCTGGATAAGTATTCCTCAGAAATCTTCATCAATGGCGGTGAGGAGGTCATCAGTTCTACCATGCTTACTCCCTTAGAGGCCGACGGAATATCCTTCTTCTCCCAGGGTAAAACTCTTGTCAGCCTGGAGAAATACGACCTGTTTTAAGACAGAATATGTGGGTGAACCTACAAGCCCATCTTTATAAAAGCTGTCCTCTGCAGCCATAGAATTACAAACATGAAAGGGACATAAGGCGGACAAAGACTTTAGGCAGACAAGCTATAAAACTGCTTATGACATAAAATTTACAAATCCATACAGGCATAAAATAAGGATGCAAAAGCGCCTGCTTTTGCATCCTTGTCTGTTCTGTAAGCTTTATGATCCAGTTTTATTTATGCCAGTACTTTTTTATGAGCGCTAATCTTGTGTTATGGGATCTAATCCTTTTTTACCAGTAATTTATCCCTGGCTTAAAACTACTTCAGAACATATTCAGCCACAGCCTGATAATCCTTAGGCAGCTTCATTTTCCTGGTGTCAGAGGGCTTATGTACCTCCCAGTCAGAATCGAACTGGGTGCTGGCGATGACGGAAAAATTCAGCATGGTGGTACCCAGGTTTAGCTGGGTATCAATCTCATTGGTCATATCTTCCTTGTGGGAGACCAGCACCACCCGGCTGCCCTGGAGTATGTAGCGGTAGGGCTGCTTATTTAAGAAACTGGGAGCCAGGCTGGCAGCATAAAAGGCCTTGTCCAGGGTGGGATCCACACTGTAGTCATCCCAGTTGACCGGATTACCCCAATAGTCGCTATAGACCAGGGCTTCCTGGGCGATCTTGGGAGCAACATGGCCTTTACGCTCTTTGAAAATGGCCAGGGAAGGAGTCAGAATATCAATCCTTTTACCCAGAATCTCCTGCTTGCTGTAACCGCAGGCTATGATAGCTCCGACAGCCTTGTCACTCTTAATCAAGAGAGCCCTCTTGATATCTTCACTATCATCAAAGGTAAGCCAGCAGTGGGCTATGTCCATCTCCGTCATCTTGAGGCAGAGGTCCTCACCCATATAGCCGGCATTCATCAGATAGTGGTCTTTGGGCTCGGAAAGAATGATCAGATAAGCCGGAGCACCAAAACTCTTACCCAGATATCCTGCGTTGCCCTCCAGACGGCTTTTGGCATCGTCCGTAAACACCAGGAACTCTGTCTCTATATCCGGAATCAGCCTCTGGATCTCTGTATCATAATAGTCCTTCAGTTCCTTTATAACCTCCCGGCTCAGGTCTCTTTTTTTAAATTCACGAATAGACTTTCTCTCTTCGATTTTTTCCAAATAATTCATAGAATAGTCCTCCCTTCGGTCCATTTAATATTAGCTATATTATAGCATGTTTTCATAAATCCATGCCACTATTTCTATAAGCCGGTCCGGGGCTAGTACATTACTTTCCAATTAGTTGGACATTTCCAATAATGTCTCGGTTTTAACGGGTTCGGTGGGGTCAATGTCGCCAAGGTGCCACGTCCAGTGGAACACAATTGGTTCAGCATTGATCTCATCGAAATAGGTATATATTCGTCGAATCAGTTCTTCTTTTGACTTGACCCGTATGCCCTTAAGCATCTGCTTGGTCATCTTGCTGAAGAACGATTCAACCAGATTCAGCCAGGAGGCATGTTTCGGCGTGAAAACGAACTCGAAGCGGCCTTCCACAGTGGACAGATACTCAATGACCTTCTTGGCTTTATGGACCTTGAGGTTGTCGAGAACCAGCCGGATCGTATCTCCCTTGGGATACCTGGCATCAAGTATTTTAAGGAAGTTGATGTAGTCCGAGCTGTTGTGACTGTCACTAACAAGCGGTATTGCTTCTCCTGTCTGCAGGTCAATCCCTGCAAGCAGAGAAACTGTACCAAGGCGCTTGTATTCGTAATCACGCTTGATCGTGCCGTTCTCTTCGGTGGGCGGCAGATCATCCGCAACGTTTGCAATCGCCTGTATTCCGGGTTTCTCGTCATACGATACGACGTGGACTACCTCGTCTTCGTCGAATGGGAGAAGGTTCCCGTCTTCGTCGAATTGCATCTCCAGCTGCTTGTACACTAACAGCACGTTATGCATCTTCTCGTCGAAGTCCGGATCCCGGCGTTCGCAATAATACTGGATGCGGAACGGTTTGATCTTGCTCTTGTCCAGGATCCGATAAACACCGGATTCTGTGATAGTGGAAAGGCGGTCAAAGCCTTCCGCCGCAGCAGTTTTATTGATATGCTCCGTAAGGGCCTTGGTGGTCCAGGTCTCAGCGGCATAGCCGAAGTCCTTTGGCTGTGTGCAGGCCACGCTGATCAGCCAGGTCTTCGCCTCGCCGGTGATCTCCTCCTTGCGTCCGCGGCCTTTGCCAACATTGAGGAGATCCTCGATGGAATCCTCCTCGGAGCGAGTACGGTATTTCTTAATCCAAAGCTCTGCTGTGTGTCGGCTGACACCAACTTCATTGGCGATCGCTGTTGCGGACTTGCCGGCATCCTTTAGGAGCAGGATTTTCGCCCTCTGGGCGATAAGAACTGGGGTCATCCCAGAATTTGCAAGCTTTTCAAGCTCTGCTCTATGGTTATCATCGAGTGTGAATTTCATACAGATAGCCCTCCTTTGTGCTTCGTCTATATGATATCACACCACAACCTAAATGTACAGTTAATTAAAAAGGATTATACTAGTCATCCCATCGTTGAGCAGAAAACCAAAGTAGTTCTTTTCCAGATTATCACAATATTCCTCATTGGGTACCTCCTAGTGAATATTGGCATAGTCACTCTGCACTTAATTATGAATATTATATAATGCTTTCAGATATATTTAAACATATATTGTAACTTACGGCAAGAGTTTGACAGTTGAGAAAGCCTTGACGCTACGGCAAGAGTTTGACAGTTGGGAAAGCCTTGACGCTACGGCAAGAGTGAGTCGGTTGGGACAGTCCCTTCTGACACCTTGTAACTGCTTCTATTATACCCGATAGAAAAACAAAAACTGTATCTGAAGATACATTATTTGAATTTATCTGGATCTAAATGTGTCAAAAATGATCAGTCTCCATTGACACACCCTGCTCGGGTAAAGTATGTCCGGACCCTGTTTATGTCTATGCCCTTCCTGATCTGCGTCAGTGTGGTTCTGATTTTTCTTCCATCCACAGGGGCTCCAAAGCTCTCTATGACATTAAATATATTTGCAAATGTACTGAATCTGTTCCTGGATTATGTATACATCCAACTATTCCATATGGGGTGAGCGGTGCTGCATATGCAACACTGACTTCCTTTGTCATAAGCGGCATTGTTGTTGTTTTATTTTTAAAATAACAGGACTGAAACTGGTCCCGGTCTCCAGAGAGACCTTCAAACTACTACCTCATACATTACTGGATGGACTTTCCGCAGCCGCCAGTCAGATCAGCTTCATTATTAAATTCAAGTATTAAATTCACCTTTTGTAATATTCCGGCCACCATCCTGGTATTAGTAATTGCTAATAAATCTTCACTTATTCTGCTAAAAATAAGCTGAAACAGTTAGCAGGTTATCCTCTAAATTCATGGGTTTCAGGACTTAGAGAGCCTTTACAGAAGCATCTTTCGCGCCTTTCGCCAATCATTAGCAGATTCTTAAAAAATGCGGTTAGCAGAGCGACCACTTTTATTAGCAGCCTGCTAAGGGAATTACTCTCAATCCACGGAGCCAGCATCTCATCGATCTCTTGAAATAAACATAGCCAACCTCCTTCTGACCGCACGTATATGTGACCGTCAAAAGAAGCCTGGCTTCCAGACCATTTCCATATGTTTTTGACCTGTCAAATATCCTAACGCGGATTTTCCTTTTTGTCAGCGCCCTTTTTCATTTATTCCTGAAATACTGCTCCAGCCGGTCATCCAACGTCACATCCGTATCCGCAAAGGTCGTCTTCACGACCACATTTCCAACCTTGAAGCAGTACGGATTCTTTATCTGCCGCAAGAAGCTCTTGATCCGTTCTTCCTTAGGAGCGTCCTGATCGATCACTACATCCCGGATGTCCACCAGATCATCCCTGCTCACAGACCTTATATCCACAGCCTTCATTTCTTCAACAGTCATATGGCACCTCCATCTCGTTCTCGGAGGCAGAGCCATAAAAAACGGATTCTCTCTGCCGGATGTGGCTCTTCCTCTCACATCCCAGTCAGAGAAAATCCGTAGTTTTAAACCCCTATACGAAAAAAGACCCGCAGGTTTCCCCACAGGCCAGTCAAATATCCGTTATTTCTTCTTTTTCTTCGGAACTGGCAATTCTTCATACATCGCCTCTACCAGCTCACACAGGAACTCCCGGTTATCAATATCATCAACCAGAATCATCTCTTTCGCCCCATCATAAGGAAGTTCCATTGATGCGTCCGGCATTAGCTTCACTGCCGCTGGAACAGGCTTTACCAACAGTCTGTCATCATAAATACCGCCGAAAACCCTGCCGCGATAGTAGAGGATGTATTCGCCCATCATCGCCCTATTGCTGATCTCATCAAGCCCTGACAGCTGCTCTAAGACAAAATCCAGATACTCCTTCGTTGATGCCATACCGCTTTCCTCTTATCCGTTAACAAGTTTCAAGAACTTCTTATCGTTCATCTGTTCATTCGTGACATACTCACCATCATGGAACAGAGCATAATTCGTGATCGGAGTCGGGGCATTCTG
>ODAI013810487.1_pt1 | contig 12346 bp, 18 predicted proteins | sample 1539321 | NCBI WGS metagenome assembly ODAI01 (sample SAMN02144231, study PRJEB22623) | gut metagenome | biome: sheep rumen | host: Ovis aries | place: New Zealand
ATCATGGCCCAGGCTGCCGCCCGTTGTGGCCTTGATGTCTTGTTAATTGACCTTGATCCGCAAAGCAATTTAACCGCGGCAGTGGGAACGGAAGGACCCGGAGACGGGGACACATACAAGTTATTGACCGGAGAGAAACCCAGCGAACAGATACAAAGGACACGTCAAGAACACATCGACATAATACCAGGGGCCGCCGCCCTGTCTATTCTCAAAACCGGTCCGGGAAGCGCCAGGAGGCTAAAGGAAGCATTAGAGCCGATCCGGGCCCGGTATGACCTTGTAATCATTGACACGCCGCCGACCGTTGGAGAATTACAATACAATGCGCTCATGGCCGCCAACAAGTTAATTATCCCTGTTAAAGCAGATAAATATTGTTTACAGGGACTATCAACGATCATAGAAAACGCCGAAGCGATTAAACAGAGTAATAAATCGTTGAGACTATCCGGAATATTCTTCACTCAGTACCGGCAGCAAAGCGACTATGAAAGAGAATATTTTAAGAAGATCATTAACGAGGCCGTGAGGGGGTCCGGTCTTCCGTATCTGGGGACCGTGAGACCGTCCGACAAAGTACCGAAGGCAGCCCGTGAACAAGTTTCGTTGTATGAATACGCGCCCCGATGCACCGCGGCCATTGATTATATGGGTATTTTTCATGAAGTAACAAATGGAATGTACACACAGCACACATGATAAACAGGAGGGAAAAAAGACATGGCAAAGGATAAACACATAAACAACGCAATAGCAGAAGCAACAGGAGCCGCGGAACCGGATCAGGGAACCGGAGCGAAAGAGCCCAGGAAGAAGCGGGAGAAATACGACAGAATAAATCTTGCATTTTGGCCCGAAAATTATCGGTACGTTTACACAATGGGCCGCGTATCCGGTGAAGGTATGACAAACTTTGTAAACAAGATAATCCAGCAACACAGAGAAGCAAACGGGGACTTATATGAAAAGGCAATAGCATTTAAGCGCGCCCTGGATGATTACGAGTTTTAAAGAGGGGAGAGAATGACAGAGGGAAAAAAGAAGCTGCCGGAAGAGGCCGAACAGGATCACGAAGGCGGCCACATTGTAAAAAAAGCAGAGCTTATTCTTTCAGATAATCCGACAGGGCCGACAATAGAAGAGTTAGAGCAATATATAAAAGCGCACCCCGAAAGCACCAACAAGGTCAATAAATCACTGTTAGAAGCGATAGCGCCGGCCCTTGAAACTATATCCAAAATCACCGAGGCCGGGGAAGCGGTCCAAAGTGTTATATACAATATGCACCGCATACAAGAGGCCGTTTCCGAGACCATGACCGCCGCAATGGAGATATTGCTAAATCTTCCTGTATGGTGCGATCCAGACGAGATAGAAAAGATTTACAAAGAACTTAAAGACCTTGAACCCTTTTTAAATGCAGAAATAAAGAAGCGGCCCGAATATAAGAACATGACCTACACAGAATTATTCGATCAGTTGACCGTCAAGGACGTATTCTTTTTTTTCGACCCGGACCTAACCCAGGGAGTAGAGCCGCCCGAAGAAGACCCGGAAACGCAGAAACTAATCACGGACCTGTTAACGATCCGGGACGCGGCCAGGGAAGCGGCAAGAACGGCGGATAAAAAGAAGCTACTGCCGCAAGTGTACGGAGAAAAGCCAAAAACAATTTTGGTTCCTAATAGCGCATTTGCAAACGCTTTACGCGGCATAGACGGAAAAGGCGAGTTAATCGGGGCCGGCCCTGTTGACATAGCAGTTATGAACCAGGGCAAGCCGAACGAGATCACAATATACGCGGAGGCCTGGATTGATGAAGGATACACGTTAACAACCAGTAAGCCGTATATAGGATATGATGAAGCAGTGGCGTCTATTGTCGCGTCGTACTATGTCGATAGTATCAACAAAAACATAGCATGTATTGTAACCGATGCCGATATATACAGGACCTTAAATGACATAAAAACCGGGGTCAGCATATCGGCTAACCAGCGCGCCGAAGTCGCCGCGAGTATGAAAAAGTTAAATAATATCTGGGGAAAAATAGACGCCACGGATCAGTTAAAGAAATACAAGGCGACAGACCAAGACGGGAACCCAATAGAAGGACTTGCCCTTAATAGCCGGCTAATAGAGTACCGGATAATTGAAGTAGTTGTTAAGGGGAAGATTCAACAGGCATATTTAATAACAGGCGAGCCAATAACCTACACACATTCAAAGTTAACTAAACAAGTTATCACTTTTCCGCGGTCCTTGTTAGACGTGAAGGAAACCCGCCGCGTTAATGGTAAAGTCGAACTGTTAGACGTATCTTTATCTAACACGCGCGCCCGGACTGCCGCAAAAATGTATATCTTGAAGCGAATCGGAGTTATGAAAAACGACGAAGCCCGCGCGATAGATGCCAGGCGGAAAGAGGTCAACAAGTGCGAGCGGGAGAACAAAGCCGGCACGCCCAGCAAGCCGCGACCGATAGCAGCGCACCGGAAACAAAGCAGGGTCATATTGTTTGATACTTTGTTCAATGCTGCCGAGATCACAAGCCCAAGCCGAAAAACAGATATGAAAAAATACGTGTTTAGTATGCTGGACTTCCTGGAAGGTAAAGAAGTGATAACGGCATGGAAGGCCCGAAAAGGGAAAGGGAAATCCGCCGACGCCGTAGAGATAACAGTATAGTTAGTAGTGGCTATTACCGATTTATTGCGTATCATGCACACGCAATTTTTCGGTAATTACACGCAATTTTTCGGTAATAGCAATACGCAATTTTTCGGTAATAAAAAGACCGGAAACCCAGTATTTACGCGGGTTTTACGTGGAATTTTCCGGAGATTCAAAAATCCTGTATGTATACTGTAAGTATACGTATTTTCCGCAGCCGTCCGCCCGCCTGGAAGCGGCGGCCGACCACGGAAATTTTCCCGCCGCCGTGATAGAATAGCAGCAACACGAAACGAGAGAAAAAGAAGGCGCTGCCGGTCCGCAAAAAAATAACCCGAAAAGGATACCCAGTGAGGAACATTTACACCGCGATCCGCCGACACGCTGCCGACCTGGACCGGCCGCCGAACTTCACCGAAGACCGCACGCGAGAAGGGGAGGCAGCACACACCAACAAGAAAATATTTCTCAGACTCAAACATGATCCGCGCACGCTGCCGGCAGTCACCCAGGGCCGACCATGGTACCAGGACCACGCCCCGCCGGGACCCTATACGGGGTTAAGCATGAAGGAGCCGACAACAGGCGGAAGGGAAGACAATTCTTCCCGCGCGCCCTATACGCGGGGGGGGTACTATATGCAATTTTCGCGACACTTAAAAAAAGGGGCTGCCGACGTGAAAACACCCAGGGAGGGGACCCCGTGAGGGACCGAGGCGCCCGGCCCGCTATCCAGCGCCCATTTACACACAAGGCAATCACAGCGGCCGTTTTAAGGTCCAGGAGTCCAGAGGGAGCCGTAAAAAATCGAGTTGAACGGCCACGGCCCTATAAACATACCAGAACAAAGTCAGACGCGGAAAATCTAAGAAGCTACACAGCCCCCGGCCGAAAAAAATCAGAAATGATTAAACCACCCTAACAACGGCGGCGGAACTGTCTTAAACAGATTCAAGGCCCCGCGCGCGTAAATTTACAAATGGATCCATTGACGGGTAAGGGCCTGGAAATCTTGCCGCGCTGCCGTTTTTGCGAGTCTATCCCCGTCGCAGTACTTTATCCCCCCGAAGAAATCATGCTTTTTTCTTCCGGGAGGGGGCCGGATAAATCTATACAAGATCAGCAACGAGAGACCGACGCCCAGCGCCGCGCGTGTTTTCGCGAATTGAGAAGGACCCCCGCCAACGTGGGGAGGGTGAAGCACTGCCGAGCGCCCAAAATTGGGCAGTCGGAAAGCACCCCCGCCCCCCGTGGGAGGGTATAAGAAATCAAAAAAGGAATAGAAAAATATGAAAGTCGGACGCGATCCGCCCCGGAAAATTCAAAAACGAGTCAAAAAAGACATAAAAAGCGGCCCCAGGACGCCACCCAGGACCGCCACAGACGATAAACCCAGGACCGAAGAAACACCCAATAACCACCGGCCCAGGCGATTAAAGTATAGCACGCGCCCGCCGGTTACATAACCCGCAGGAGGTAAATTTATTCAATGTACGATATACACAGTTTAGAATTAGACCCAATAACCGCCGGATGGAAGGCCCACAAAGCCGCCCAGGACCGCGCACAAGGCCGCGAGAGCGCCGCAACGAGTGAAGACAGGGAAACGGCCACGGCCCCCCAGAAAACGCCGGAGAACGGCCCAGAAGCGGCCGAAAAAGGCTATCATGGATTCACATTGCATATTGCACACTGCCGCGGAAATGCAAAGAATGTGCAATACCCCAGCACGCTAAACATAAAAGGCGTCGATGATTTGAGACTTGCCGCCCAATATGACCACATGGCAAGCAAGATGGTAAATAACTATCGTCACACAGATAATTTTATGGAATGTGACTGTATTATGTTTGACGTTGATAACACGTTTACGGAAGACCCGGACCAATGGAAAGCGGCCGATGATATAGCCGAAGCGCTGCCGGTAGACATGTATCTTGTGAGAAGTCGCAACTATATGAAGCCGAAAAGCCACACCGACAAAAAGACCGGATACACGATCACGGCAGAGCCGCGGGAGAAGTGGCACGGCTATTTACCATTGTCATGCCGGATCACGAACAAGGCCGAACTGGAAAAGCTAATAAATAATATACTTGCATTGTTCCCGTTCCTGGACGTAGCGGCCACAGATGCCGCCCGTTTTTTCTTCGGAGTTGAAGAACCGCATGTAACATATTATGAGGCAGATTGTAACGGTGAAGTATATTTCATAGATCAATACATTGAAGCCCTGGACCCGGAGGCACTAAGGACCGCTCAGCGCGACGCCCTGGACGACTTCACAAGTCATATTCTTGATGGATCATACAAGAACGACAGAGCGAACCAGACGACAGTAAAAACTATTTGTGAGTTTTTGAGCGTCGCGAACCCCTTACCAAATCGCACAGAGCCGGAAAGAGTCCATGCACCCGCCCAGGGCACCAACGTCGCCCAGACTGCCGGAAATGCTGCCGACAATCTGCCGGACTGGATGCAATATTTTGAGCAAGAAGAAAGTGAAAAGTGGTTTTTAAAATGGGCCGAAAAGTACAATGTTGAGCTGGGAAAGCGTTATATTGGCACCCGGAAGAACGGAACGAGGATTATATATTATCCGGTTATATGCCCATGGGGAGATGAGCACACGCCCGGAGACTATCCACAAAATGAGTCTGTCGTTATCGTCGAGGAAGACGGCAAACTGTCGTATTTATGCCGGCATAGACACGGCAAGACCTTGACCTGGAAAACATACCGCGCATATATCGAAGCCCACGCAAAGCCGGCCCAGGCCGCCCAGGATCAGACCCAGGAAGCCCCCCAGGAGCCCGAAGAAGAAAAAGCCGATTATTTGACCGCGTTTTTCGAGAAGATCACCGGCGAGCAATACAAGCCCTATAAGACCGGGATCAGCTTTTTTGATAACTTGCTGGACGGGGGACCGGTCAAACAGACCATGTTAATGCTACTTGCAGCACCCGCCGCCGGCAAGACTACATTATGTCAGCAAATAGCAGAAAGCATGGCCGAACACGGCAAGCCGGTTTTATATGTCAATCTGGAAATGAGCCGGGAGCAAATGATTGCAAAGAGTCTAAGCGCCCGTGTTACCCTGGCCGGGGAACCCATGACCGCGCTGGACGTGTTACAGGGCTACAAATGGTACCCGCAGCAACGACAGGCAGTAGAAAAGGCCCTGGATCAGTACCGGGAGAGAGTAGCGCCGAAACTTGACTATAATCCGGACGGGATCACGGGAGACCTGGAAAAACTGGCCGCATATCTTGACGCAATCGGAGAACGTGCGAAGGCCGCCGGCAAGTCTGGACCCGTCGTATTCATTGACTACTTGCATTTATTGACCTGGCCGGGAGAAGAAACCGCGAACGTCATTAAAAAGTCTATGGAGATACTAAAGAACTACTCCATAAACTATGATACTATCAGTGTTGCGATCAGCGCCACGAATAGAGACAGTAACAGAGCCGGACGCATAACAATGGAGTCGGGCCGGGATAGCAGCGGCATAGAATACACGGGAGATTATATTCTATCCTTGAACTATTACCAGGTTGACCAGGGCGACGTGAAAACGTCAGACAATGACAAAATGTCAGTCTTGACCGGCCGCCCGTGGCGCCAGATGATAATACGAGTCTTAAAAAATCGTTTCGGTATTGCAGGCAGGCCGACGCGGGTATATTTCCATGCTGCCGGAAACCGGTTTTATGCAGAGGATGATTTTTTACCAGAAGATCAGAATATTGTCATGTTTGGAGACCCGGACGCGGAATTAGATAATGCAGGCATGGTATTTAACATCAACAATTTAGAGTTACCGGAGGCAAAAACGCCCAGGGCCGGCCGGAAGAGATAATAAACACGATCAGATATATTTAGCGATCCGCACCAACGAAAGCGGCAGAGGAACCCCAGACACGGGACAATCCTTTGCCGTTTTTTGTGTTCGTTGCACATGACATATACTTTATATTTATTGTTCTTTTCATATTCTAATGTTATAATAGACATAGAACACATAACACCCGCCGAACATATCAGGAGGTATTAAACAATGGGCCGCCGGCACGTAAAGAACTACAAAAATATGGCTTATACTTTTGATGTAGCGCCCCGCAACATACACGCAAAAAGCCGCGAGAAGAGACGCCACCCGGACCAATACGGGGAATATATAAGAGTATCAAAAGAAGGACAGGAGACCGCACTAAATGAATCTGAAAAGCTGCCCGAAGTGTAACGGCCCCGCCGCGATCCACACGGCCCCAGGAGGCAAGCCCGGCATGATCCACGTATATATACAATGTGAGTTGTGCGGCTGCCGTACAAAGGACTTTTACGACACCGACACCGGCAAAACCGGCACCATGTTCGCCGGTATAGTCTGGAATAGTCAGCACAGAAAAGGAAATTAAAAGCAATGGGAAGAATAAAACCACTAAACGAAGTAAAGACAATACGAGAAAAGGAGCGGGAAGAAATGACCGAAGCAGCAAAGGAAGCGCGCCGAGCCTATAAGCGAGAATGGAACCGAAAGAACAAGGACCGAGTGAAAGCGGCTCAGGTTCGTTACTGGGAGAAGCGCGCCCGGATCACACAAGAACAGACAGACGCCCAGGAGGACGAAAACACCCCATGATTTATGAACTATTGGCCGAAGGCAAAGAGAACGCCAGGACCGCCCGCGAATTAGCGAAGATATTAAACTGTAAACCGCGTGAAATAACTATCCAGATAGAGAAGGAACGGAGAGAAGGCCGGCCGATATGCGCGTCATGCGGAAGCACACCCGGATATTATTTACCGGAATCAGATCAGGAATTAAATGATTATTGTGAATGTTTGAAGAGTCGCGCCGTTGAAATCTTCCGAACGCGGCAGGCCCTTGTAAAAGTATTGAAGCAGATCACACAAACGAAACAGGAGACCGGCAAGCCATGAAGAAAAGAACCCAGGTAATAAGCGACGAGGAAATATTAGCGGCCCTGTTATCCAGTGGCACCGTGAGAGAAGCCGCGAGCGCTGCCGGTCTTCCGATCAGGACCTTATACGACAGAATGAACGCGCCGGACTTTCAAATCCTTTACAGAGAAGCCCGCGCCGACGTATTGAGGGAGGCAACGAACAACTTAAACAAACGAGTCCAGGCGGCAGTTGATACCATAGCGGAAATTATGACCGACGCCGAAAACAATCCCGCGATCCGTTTACAAGCCGCCCAGACCATATTGAAAAATGCAATCACTTTTTCCGCCCGATTGCAGTCAGAGCAGGCCGGGATTCAATTTGACCGGGATAATGCTATATTCGATAATGCTATATTCAGACCGTAAACAATCCATAGTGTACTATTCAACGAGGGCAAGCCAGGACCGGCAAGCCCTTTTTTTTATTTGTCTGAATCAGTCAGCGCCACGAAAAGAAAAGAGGGCACCCAGGGCCGGCCGACGTTCTCAGGATTTTAAAATCTTCCGAAGCCGGCAAGCGTCGCAGCGGATCAGGAAAGAGAGACCCACAACGAGACAGAACTATATCTGTTTTCGGGTCCTGGACCGGTCAGAACTGGATCACGGGGCCGGGAGCGCAATTTTTTACCGGATACAGACCAATATATTTATACAGTTTCGTTACAAGGCCGGGAGAGTCCCCGCCGCCCAGGGTCACGGCAATCAGTCCGCCGCAAGTGCTCAGAAAAACACGCGGGACCGCCCCCGGTCAGTTTTTCGCGATCAGGAAACCCAGGAGAACGGCGAGAGGGCCGCGACTATGGGAGAATATTCTAATATCCGCGTGAAGGGGTCCAGGAGGCCGGCCACGGTCTTTTTCTGTTATGCTGCCGGGATTCACCCAGGAGAAGCCGGAGAGCGTCACACAGGGCCCAGGAGGGCCGGCAGTTGTTCCGCAGAAATAAGCGGAGCCGGAACGGGACCAGCTGCCGGAAGCAATCCCGAAGGAAGAAGCCCAGGAGCCGCCGGAGGTCCTTTTATACGTTGAGGCGCCACAAGGACCGCCCGCACAAGGCAAGAAAAAACGGATCAGGAGACCGGCCGGAAGTCAAAAACGAGTAAATTATCGAAATTGTGTTAAATAATAGCCGCCGCGGTCACTGTACAAACCACGGTCAAGTGTACAGAAAAAACACGTCAACTATTCCAATAAGTCGCATTTAACGAAGTCTTGAAAAAAATATTGCACAAAGGATTTTTGAAAAATCGTCTCAGTGAAGAGATCAGAGAGACAAAGGTATATTTCTATGGGGTCACTTTGTCCGCCGTACACGAACACTATTATCAAATTGTGCACTTTGACGGGGGTATTTTTCCGGGTAAATTTTGCCATGTACGCGAAAACGGTAACTTTCACCCAACGCCCGGCAGAAGTTAAAACAAGGTGCTTTTTCCCAAGGTGAGGAAAAACCACAACACCCGGCCAAATTCCCAATACCGGGATTTTTGACAAACGGAGGCGATCAGAAACCGGATCACCCCAGAACCGGCCCAGGACGCCCGGAGAGGCTTTTATATTCGTACTGCTATAAATCCACGCCAGGACCATAAACGGCCCGGAGAGAGCGCGAGAGAAGCCCAGGAGGGCCGGCAAGATAGACGCATATTGCACATGATACACATGATATTTACAGCTTTTATTTACTGTCCTTGTCATTGTAACGCGTGAGAGAGTGATATATAATAGAAATAGAACGAGAAACCCAAACACACCCAATAACAGGAGGAAAACAAATGTACAAAGCTAAAAACGGATTCACTTTACGAGACGAAACGACGCCGGGAGGATGGAAGATAACCCAGGCCCAGGACATTCTAACGGCCCTGTTGGAGTATCCAGTCTTTCAGACCGTCGCAACGCCGTTTATCTGGGAGGCGATCCAGAACGCAATAGAAGACCGCCGGGAGTGCGAGAACGTGCGAGAGCTGGCGGAATACATCTCAAAGAATTATATCTAACTCGTTAAAGATCAGACACCGAGGCGGGGCCGGTTATGTTTGGATATGCTCAGATAGAGCCGGATATAATCAGATCATTTACACAAGTCTATCCCGATCCAGGACGCCGGCCCATGATGTTACACCAGAAAAAGGAAGTCACGAACATGGAAAAGTGGAAAGTATTTAGAGACAAGGACACCGGCCGCGAATTGTGCGCGTATACGATCCGGGGAACGTTCCCAGGAGAAGAGGACGCCACGCGGGAGTTATTAGCAGCGGAAGAAGGCATAAACCCGGACCGGATCACGGTCAGTATTGAGAGAAGGAAAGAAGGCCGCGCAAATGGTTAGAGCATTGAGACCGAAAAAAGAAGACATAGAGAAATACAAACAAGAAATCAAAGCGCATAAAGCCGCGAAAGTAACCACGCCGGACAGCATAGAAGACTATAAATGGGCCTGGAAAATAATTTGCCGTGAACACTTCACGAAACTAAGACTTGACTTAAAACACGTAGCCGACAGACCTATAAAGGACAGTCTTGAAGCCGACGCGATAGAAGGCGAGACACTTTTTAATACTGAATCCTATTTCAAAAGGTATACAGACTGGGAACTATCACATATTGCATGGGAACTGTCCGAAGCTAAACACGGATTGACCTATATCGAAAACCTGTTGAAGGCGGAACGGGACCGGAGGAAGAAGGCCGGCAAAGCAGAAAAAGAAGTATTGCAATTTAAGCGCGCGCAAGATGCCACCCCGCCGACATAATGCAGCATAGCCGAACGGAGGATATAACCCCATGACCCCAGAACAGGAGACATTACTAAGGATCATAATAGACGAAGCACAAGAAGAGGCCGTTTATAATACGCTTGCCGCCGCCCTGGAAGGTCACAAACCAGCAAGGGAAGAATATGAGCGGCTAAAAAGAAAAGCGAATCAGCACGCGTATAACTGGATAAAAGCAGCGGAAGACCTAACCGGGAAAGCATTTGATGATATTTACCCAATAAAGCGCCCATGATGCACACGAAACACAAGAAAAACAATCTTGTATATAAAACACCTAACACGTCAATAACACGAAGCCCCAGAAATAACAGACGAAAACCAGGAGGGACAAACATGAAAAGAGACTTTAATAAATTGATTGAGGAAGGCCGCAGCATAATAAAGGACCGGCCACGAATGGACATGTCTATTGATGAAATATCCGCGTTACTGGATGCCGCGAAGCCCGGCGAGTTTAGTTTTCTGTTGTGGGAGGCTTTTCTTGCAGGAGTCGCCACCGGGTCCAGGATCAGCAACAAGCCCAGGAGGACCGCGACCAAATGAGAAAACCGTATATCATAGCGCCGGAGGGCTGCCGGTGGAGCGTAGCGCCCGCAACAAGTCCGGAATTAGCATACTCAAGTATTTGTTCTTTCTATCTTCCGGAGACCCAAATCGCAGTCATTGACCCGGATACCATGAAAACGAAAATCTACACGCGCACCCTGGACAGGGCCGGAAACCTATTATCAATCAATGAGAGGAACGCGAATAAATGAAACTATTTCAGATCATGCAACGAAACAAGACCGGCATTGCAGGAGCTTTACAGGTTCCGTTTATGGAGAATGAAGCCGCCCATAATTACATCATTGAATGTATTGTTAGGTGTTATCAGCACGATTATGGGATGATGCCGCCGGAAGACGTGAAAGCAAACGAGGCAGAAATCGAGGCCGGCGAGGGTAGAATTGTAGCAAGATACGAAGCCGGGCCGGGTATGAATGATGATATGTATGTAATTGTCTATTTCTCAGACAGTCACCCGGAGAGGGATTTTAATTATACTACTGCCTGTTATGTATCGGATTATTGAAGGGAGGAAGGGCCATGTATAACGGCTGGACAAACTTTGAGACATTTTGTTGTCATTTATGGCTAACGAATGAAGAAAGCACTTATTTCTATTGGAACCGCACCGCGGCCGCGATCCTGGAAGAATCCGACGGGGATCAAGACACGGCAGCGGGCAAAGTCGCGGACCTATTGAAAGAGGCATTAGCAGAAAACATGCCGGAAATCGGCCTAAATTTGTACAATGACCTGTTAGAGGCAGCACTACAAAATATTAATTATATGGAAGTCGCGCGCGCTTTTCTGGAAAAATAGAACCAGGTCCCAGGGAGCCGCACCGAGTCCCAAAAACGGGACACCATGAAAACCGAGTCCTATTTATTGGACACCTTTATCAGATCCATATTGAGTCCTATTTATTGGACACCTAACGCCCAGGAGGATAAACGATGGAAATAAAGACAGGCACTTTTTACAAGACAAAGGACACTGTAAACGGGATGAAGACGCCCGAAGGATATTTCTATGTTGTCGAGTATGCCGCCGGCAAAGTGAAATTCATAATCACCGAGGAAAAGACGCTGCCGGAGTCGTTGCAGGCGTTCACGGTTGACGCAATCGAGTTTAAAAGATTGATTGAACAATAAGCCCAGGAGGAACACGCCCAGATGATTATAACCGTAGCAATGCAAAAAGGCGGAAGCGGCAAAACGACAAGCGCCGCAATCATGGCCCAGGCTGCCGCCCGTTGTGGCCTTGATGTCTTGTTAATTGACCTTGATCCGCAAAGCAATTTAACCGCGGCAGTGGGAACGGAAGGACCCGGAGACGGGGACACATACAAGTTATTGACCGGAGAGAAACCC
>ODAI011330764.1_pt1 | contig 12345 bp, 8 predicted proteins | sample 1539321 | NCBI WGS metagenome assembly ODAI01 (sample SAMN02144231, study PRJEB22623) | gut metagenome | biome: sheep rumen | host: Ovis aries | place: New Zealand
CCCCAAGATCAATATGGAGTTTGAGTCGATCGAGGGAACCATCAAGCTGTATAACAACCAGGTATTTATCGCAGATAACATCAAGGAAGTTATCCCCGAGTATCTGATGCTTCTTAAGGGTGTTATCGATTGTCCGGATCTTCCTCTTAACGTATCAAGATCAGCCCTTCAGAATGACGGCTTTGTTAAGAAGATCTCCGAGTATATCAGCAAGAAGGTTGCCGAGAAGCTGGCAGGCCTTTGCAAGACTGATAAGGAGAGCTACGACAAGTACTGGGATGACATCAGTCCCTTCATTAAATACGGTTGCCTTCGCGACGACAAGTTCTGCGAGAAGATGACAGATTATATCCTCTTCAAGAACCTTGACGGCAAGTATCTTACAACTCCCGAAGCTCTTCAGATCAACAAAGAGGCTGAGGAAGAGGCCAAGAAGGCTGAAGAGAGTGCTGTTGACGAGAACGGCAATAAGGTTGAGGCAGAGGTTGTGGACGATGGAGCCAAGGCCGAGAATGCTGACGATGGAGCCAAGGCTGAGAATGCTAAAGATGCAGCCAAGGCAGACGGCGCAGACTCCAAGGAACCCGAGGAGAAGGAACCCCGCATCATCTACTACGTAACAGACGAGGCTCAGCAGAGTCAGTACATCAACATGTTCAAGGCTCAGAAGATGGAAGCCTTTATCATGAAGCACAACATCGATGTTCCTTTCATGGAGCAGCTTGAGCGCAAGAATGAGGGTATCAAGTTCCAGAGGATCGATGCAGACCTTACTGATACCTTCAAGTCCAAGACCTCCAAGAAGGCAGCAGCCGAGCTTGAGGAGAAGGAGAAGAGCCTTGCCGAAAAGATGAAGAAGGCTCTCAAGGATGACAAGCTCACTATCAAGCTTGAGAAGCTTAAGGACAAGAAGACATCTTCAATGCTCACCGTTTCCGAGGAAGCAAGACGTATGGCTGACATGATGAAGATGTATGCCGCTAACGGAATGGGCATGGGAGACTTCGGAATGGGCGGACAGACCCTTATCCTCAATGCCAACCATCCTCTCGTTCAGTATGTAATGGAGAATGAGGACGGAGAGCACACAAGAATGATCTGTGAGCAGCTCTACGATCTTGCCCGCATACAGAATGCTCCTCTTGAAGGCGAGGCAATGACCAAGTTCGTTCAGAGAAGCAACGATATCCTGATGTTCCTGACGAAATAATTTATTACTAAATAATCTCTTACAAAATAAAAAAGAACCCCTTTCTTCGGATATCCGTATATCCGGAAAAAGGGGTTTTGATCAATAGTCATAGAAGGCATCAGTCCTTTAAATAGACTGCATAGTAGGTGGCGCCGATACAAAGGCTGCCGCCTATTATATTGCCCAAAGTTACGGGGATAAGGTTTGTAACAAAGAATCCAAATAATGAAAGGCCCTCTGCGGCAATGCCGTAAACCGAAGTGGCCATAAGGCCTGCGGGGATAAAGTACATGTTGGCCACGCTGTGCTCAAATCCGCAGATGATAAAGAGCATAACGGGAAACCACAAAGCCAGCACCTTACCTGCAATCTCATCTGCCGAGAAAGAGCACCATACTGCCATGCACACCAGAACGTTACAAAGGATTCCTTTTAATAATCCGTCTCCAAAAGAGATTGTGGATTTTGCAACGGCTGTGTTCACTACCGCTTTGGCCAGAGCACCGTCGGCAAAAGCATAAGTATGGGAAAAGTTGGCTATAAAAGCGATGATAAAAGCGCCAACCATGTTTCCGAAGTAGACGATGATCCAGTTTCTAAGCATTCCTTTTAAGGTGGCTTTCTTTGAAAGGACAGGAACCAGTATAAGGCAGTTTCCGGTAAAGAGCTCTGCCCCTCCGATAAGTACCATAAATAGGCCTATGGGGAATACCACTGAGCTTATGACTCTCGCAGTTGAAGGATCCGGCGCACACACGGAAGCTATCTGGCTTCCAAGGCCCCCAAGGGCGATGTAAGCTCCCGCCAGAATTCCCAGAAGGAAGGTCTTCCTGAAAGACATATGAGTCTTGGCGGTTCCGGCGGTTTCATAGGCTGCTGCGATTGCTGCTGGTGATTTCATGAGATGGCTCCTTTCAAAGCGGTATTTAAGACTGTATATGACAATTAACTATATATTGTAATTACATGCTTGCCTCATACACCATATGGTATAACAACTTGAACGCAAACACAAGATATGGCTTCACAAAATGACGAATATATTGAAAGGTCCGCAAGATTAATACTATAATCGTGGTGAGTTCACGATCTATCGTGTGAGCGTCAAAGATTGCTGATCGGAGGCAGTTGGTAGGGGGAAAGACTGCATATCCGCCGGCATGAACTGAGGGGGAACGAAGGTATGAGAATAGCGATCGTCGAGGACGAAGTAAGGATAAGAGAAGGTCTTTACAAGCTCCTTGGAAAACTTGGGGATGAGTACGAGATAGCTGGCGAGGCCGCAGACGGTCTTGAGGGCCTTGAACTTTGCAGGAGTAAGAAACCTGATCTTGTGATAACGGATGTTCAGATGCCGAACATGGACGGCCTTCAGATGCTGCAGGCCATCAGCGACGAGGGCCTTGATATAAAGGCTATAGTCCTTAGTGCATATTCCGAATTCGAATACGCCCGTACCGCCATGAAGCTGGGGGTTACGGAGTATCTTTTGAAACCGGTAAATATCGGTGATTTTTCCAAGGCATTGGAGAGCATAAGACATCAGATAGAAGAGGATAAGCGAAAAAAGCCTGTGGCCGTGGGCACTTTGGATCAGGTCATGCGTGACATCCTTGGCGGCCGCATGTCCTCTGACGAGGAGGTCATAGATTACCTTAACAGAAACTACGGCATAACCAAGGATCAGAACTTTGTGGTTTTGTGCGATTATCTGGGGAGCCGGTATGATGAGCAGCTAAAGAAGGAGCAAAAAGAACTGTCATCTGCCTTGTCACTTTACGAAGATATAGACTACATCATACTTGATACCGAGTACCGCAAGTCTCTTATCACCGTGATCTACAGATATAAGAGCGCCGCCGATCTTGAGCGGTGGATACAATACCAGCTTTTTCATAAACCGGGAGGCAGCTATGCCATGGGCTTTACGGAGTGCACGGGGCTTAGCGGCCTTGGAAGCTGCATCGGGGATCTCTTTCCCTTCATGGACTGGAATATTTCTTTTGAAGAGGACGTTCTTATTTCCTACCCCAAGATCACCAAGGTGCAGACCGCGCTTTGCGTCTATCCTCAGGACCTTGAGGCGAAGATGAAGACAGCGATCTGCGCCAGCGACCATGCCCGTGAAAAAGAGCTGATGGAGGAGTTCAGGGATACCTTCCACGACGGAAAGGTCTATGATCCCAAAGAGATAAAGGAATGCTTTGTCCGTTTTATCTGGTCCATCATCGAGATTGCCAAGGACGTGGGTAACACCGAAGTGGGAAAGCTCCAGCAGCAAAAGCTTCTGGACAGCATCATGAATGCCAGGCTTAAGTCTGAGCTGACCACTGTGTGCGACGGCATTCTTGATATGCTGAAGGTAAAAGAAACTGAGTCCGACTCCGAGACACTTACGGTGCGCCGGGCAAAGAGCATGATCCACGAATTCTATCATACGGGAATCACCCTTGATGAGATTGCCGAGCGCCTTGGGATCACTCCGGAGTATCTTGGCACTCAGTTCCACAAGGAAACCGGGGAGAACTTCAGCACCTACATCAGGAACTACCGCATCGGCAAAGCCAAGGAGCTTCTTGTGGGCACCGGAATGAAGCTCTACGAGATCGCAGAGCGGGTGGGCTACGCCGATCCCAAGTACTTCAGCAAGGTCTTCAGGGATGTTACAGGCATGCTTCCCGCCGAATACCGCAAGTCTCTTAAGTGACAGGAAAACCACATTAGAATTTTCCACCTTTTTCAGATTTCTCGTGTTTTGATATTTCTTTTCCCAAGTTATCATTTAGAAAAAGAAATATAAAAGAGGGGAAGAATATGAAAAAAGTAAAGGATTTTTTCAGATATGAAAATGCAGGACTGTTGTTTATTCTTCCTGCATTTTTGTATATGCTGGTGTTCGTGGGTTACCCCATTGTGAGTAACCTGATCCTGAGTTTTCAGGATGTGTCGGTGAAAAACCTTGTCAGAGGCGCCAAGCACTTCGTGGGACTTTCAAATTATGTCACCATGTTTCAGGATGAGGTGTTCAGAAAGGCCATGGGAAACACCTTAAAGTTTACCATCTACTGCCTGATCTTCCAGTTTATCATAGGGTTCCTTCTGGCCCTTCTCTTTAACAAGAACTTCACCTTCGCCAAAACCGTCAGAGGCCTTACCATGATCCCTTGGATGATGCCCATGACCGTAACGGCGCTGATGTTCAAGTTCATGTTTTCCACGGATGTTGGGATCATCAATTACATCCTAAAGAGCCTTCACATGATCGGGCAAAACGTTGAGTGGCTTACGTCCCCGCGAACTGCCATGATCGCTGTTGTTGCGGCAAATGTATGGATAGGGATTCCTTTTAATACCATACTACTGGCCACGGGACTTACAACCATTCCCCGGGAGCTCTACGAGAGCGCCTCTGTGGACGGCGCAAACAGCTTCCAGCAGCTGATAAAGATAACGCTGCCACTTCTCAGACCAACTATCGAGTCGGTGCTGGTGCTGGGATTTATCTATACCTTCAAGGTTTACGACCTTGTGTATGTTATGACCGAGGGCGGGCCCGTCAACTCAACTCATCTTCTTTCCACCTATTCCTATAAGCTGTCCTTTGACATGTTCCAGTACAGCAAGGGATCCACGGTGGCCAATGTGCTGTTTTTGATACTGTTCCTTGTGGGACTTTTGTATCTTAAGATCACCATGCAGGGGGAGGATGAATGATGGACGAGAAAAAAATAACCGGGAAAAAGAATGTTCTGCTTTGCGCCGTATCCGTCTTAATACTGGTGCTGCTTCTTTTTCCGCTGTTCTGGACACTTATAACTTCATTTAAGACGGAAAAAGAGATATTCATTATACCGCCGACCTGGTATCCTCATGAGCTGAACACCAAGTCCTATGCGGCACAGATCGAAAATGGGGACTTCAATATGTTCAAGTCCTTCCTTAACAGTTTTGTGATATCCACGGGAGCCATGGCGATCGCGGTAGTGCTGGCGGTTCCTGCGTCCTATGCCATTGCAAGGTACAGGTTTGTGGGAAGAAAAGCCATGCTTTTGGGATTTCTTGTGACACAGATGCTTCCTGTCTCGGTTCTTTTGACCCCTATGTTCATCATGTTCAGGAATATGAAGATATACAACACCTGGTGGGCGCCGATCCTGGCAGACGCCACCATCGGAATCCCCTTTTCGGTATTGATCCTGAAGAACTACTTCGCGTCGATCCCGAAGGCTCTGGAGGAGGCGGCCTATATCGACGGCTGCACCAGGCTCATGGCCTTCATGAAGATACTGGTACCTGTGGCTAAGCCGGGGGTTATCGTGTGCGCCATATTTTCTTTTCTCTATGCCTGGGGAGACCTGGCCTACGGCATGACCTTCATTCTTGACCAGGAGAAAAGACCCATCACAGCCGGGATCTTCAACTTCATGGGCCAGTACGGAACCAAGTGGAGTTACCTTACAGCCTTCGCCATTGTGGCTATCATCCCGGTGACGCTGATCTTTATTTTCATGCAGAACTATATAATAAGCGGAATGACAAACGGCGCGGTGAAAGGATAATTCTTGAAAGGCCGGCCTGCAGAATATATGATAATCAGAGGAGAAGGTTTTCCTCTGATTTTTCATTTGGGCGGAGAAACGGGTATGAAAAAAACAAGTCTTCGGAACAGGCTTATCGGCGTGTTCATCTTAACTTCCATGCTTCCTATCGTGATCCTGGGTGTCTATTCGTATATCAGTATTTCAAGGACTTTGAGCAATAATACGCAGATGATGTCCAAGAGCAGCCTGAGGCAACTTGACCATAACCTGAATATATCCCTCGAGGCCTACGAGGATGTGCTGTATCAGATGTACACCGACGACGATATGGTTAAATGGGTTTCGGATATCGATGGGGGCATCAATGACGCGGTGGCGGTGAACCAGATGAGGAGGTTCATGAGCTCGCTCCTTTATACCAAGGACTATATCCGGGCCGTTTCGGTCATAACCCCCGGCGGGGAGTTTGTGACCTACGAGCAGATGACCCCGGCCACCTACAAGAGCTCCTGGCTTGAGAATTTCGGCATGACCGGGGACGAGCTATATAGGGATGTTTCGGCGGATAACGGGGTTCACATCTACCCCACCCGGTTTGGTACCAACTTTGCGAAAAAAGACTACTACCTCTTTCACATAGCTCACAGGATCATCGATTACAAAAGCCTTACCAAGGACTGCGGGATCGTGGTCATCAGTGTGGATGAGGATTTTCTGAAAGAGATCTGTGCCGGATCCACAGATGATGACAGGATATTCAATTTTATAGTGGATGGCGAGGGTAAGGTTGTAACCTTCGGAAAAGAGACAGAGGTTATAGGAAGCAAGATCACAAGCATGAACTCCTCTGAAGAAACAAGGCTTTCGGATTATGGACGGTTTTTGAGAATGTATTTTCCGCAGCTGTCCCGGGATGGGGCGATATATCTTTTACGGGATGAGGATCTTGGATGGGATATCGTGAACGTTACGAGCCTTGTGGAGCTTACAAGGCTTCAAAGGAGGCAGCTTCATCTTATCGCGGTTATCGGAATACTGGTGATGGTGGTGGTAGTTCTTTTGTCCACGGGCCTTTCTGCGGACCTGGTAAGGAGCGTAGGGTATCTCACAGGAAGAATGAAGAAGGCCAGAAACGGAGACCTGTCGGTGCGGGCGGACAAGGACAGAAGGATGCCGCAGGAGATCGAAGCCATAGCCGACGGCTTCAATGACATGATGGAGAAGCTGAACGTGGCCATAAGGAGTCGCCAGGAGGCTCAGATCGCGGCACTGGAAGCCCAGATAAATCCTCACTTTCTGTATAACACTTTGGACACCATCAACTGGATGGCCATCGACAAGGATGAGTACGACATCAGCAATGCCATCAGCGCCCTTGCCAATATCCTCAGGTATTCCATCGTCAACAGCAACGGGGAGGTAACGGTGAAGGATGAGCTGGAGTGGCTTAGAAAGTACATATATCTCCAGCAGTACAGGGTGAAGAACAGTTTTGATTACGGGGCATTTGCGGAGCCTGAAGCACAGACGGCCATTGTGCACAAGTCTCTTTTGCAGCCCCTTGTGGAGAATTCCATAAAGCACGGGTTTACCGCGGAGCAGGAGGATGCAAGGCTTGTGGTGACGGCCATCTGCGAGAATGATGCGCTTAAGATCACTATTGAAGACAACGGAAAAGGCATGGACAGTGAGATCATGGATAAGATCAACTCCGGGGCCTTTGAGGAGCTTAAGGCAAGCTCCGGCATCGGAATAAAGAACGTAGCCACAAGACTTGCCATGTATTACGGGAAGGAAGGAAAGATGCGGGTTAAGCCGGGAGAAGAGAAGGGCACCTGCATTGTGATCGAAATTCCATTAAAGAAAAAAACAGATTAGAAATTTCATCCTTTTTAAGTTTTGTTGAGTTTTTTACTCCTTGTTTATGGGAGATAATCCCATTGTAAGCAAAACTTATAATGTAACGGACAATAAGGAGGGAAACATGAAAAAGAAGCTATTGGCAACAATGTTAAGTGCTGTTATGGCAGTTACCATGATGGCAGGATGCGGTTCTGCAGCGCAGAGCGACGGCTCGGGGGTTAAAGGTGCAGCCAGAACAGAAGAGGCTGCCACAGAAGTTGCAAATACAGAGGTGGCAGAGGCACCTGCAACAGATCCCATACCTGCTTCTAACGAGGCTTCCGGGGATGTGACAATCTGGTACTATTGGGAGACTGCAGGACATCAGGAAGCACTGGATCACATCATTCAGGAATTTAACAACCAGCAGGACAAGATCACCGTTCAGGCTAAGTACGTTCCTTTTGCAGATTTCAAGAAACAGCTCTCCATCGGAGCTTCTGCAGGAGAACTTCCGGATCTTGTAATCCTTGATAATCCCGACCACGCTTCATACGCAGCAATGGGAATCTTTGCAGACATCACAGACAGATTTGATGTAAGCAGCTATTATCCCGGACCTGTAAATTCCTGCACTCTGGACGGCAGACTTTACGGTGTTCCTTTCGGAAGCAACGATCTGGTACTTTTCTACAACGAGGACATGCTTAAGGATGCAGGCTGCGAAGTTCCCACAACCTGGGACGAGCTCCTTGACGTAGCCAAGAAGACAACAAAGGGCAATGTTTACGGTTTTGCTCACTGCGCACTGCAGAACGAAGAGGGAACCTTCAATTTCCTGCCCTGGGTATGGTCAACAGGTCAGACCTCATACGAGATCAATTCCGAGGGCGGAATCAAAGCTCTTGAGTTTGAAAAGAGCCTTGTAGAATCCGGAGCATTCCCTAAGGAAGCCATCAACTGGACACAGGGCGACACCATGAATCAGTTTATTTCCGGAAACCTTGCAATGATGATCAACGGAACATGGCAGATCCCCACAATGCGTGAAGAAGTGCCCGACCTTAACTGGAACGTCGCTCCCATTCCTCAGGACAAGCAGCAGGCATCAGGTCTTGGCGGCGAGAACTACGCAGTTATCGCAGGCGGCAACGAAGAAGCAGCTATCGCATTCCTTCAGTACGCAACCAGCGGCGACACATGCCTTTACATGATGGATCACATGGGATATATCTCATCCGATTCAAGGATTGCTGAGAACCAGTTCAAGGGCGATGCAGTTTACCAGGTATTCGTAGATGAGATGCAGTATGCGAATGCAAGAGGTCCTCTTCCTGAGTGGCCTGACATCTCAGACGCAATCTCCCTTGCCTTCAACAAGGTTATCACAGGTGAGAGCGCACCTGCAGATGCAGCAGCGGAGGCACAGGCAACCATCGATGGGATTCTGGGCAATTAAATTTGAGTTTTCAGATTGATAGGAAGTAAATGGCGGGCAGAGAGCTATCTCTGCCCGTACTTAATATAGTAAAATCTAAGACAGATTGATTGAAGGGCTTTGCCGGACGTAATTGTGGAACAGTTTTTGCGTAAGGGCATTGCGTAAAGCTAACATAAAATAGGAGAGGAAGAAAAGGGTATGAAAACCGTAGTAAACGATACATTCTGGAACAGGTACAAGGAGCTTGTGCGTACCCGAATGATACCGTATCAATGGAAGGTGCTGAACGATGACATTGACATAAAGATAGAGAAGGAGAGGAACGACGCTTCAATCCCCAGTGAAAAGAGCCATGCCATCGAGAATTTCAAAATTGCAGCAGGCAGGGCAAAAGGAGAGCACTATGGCTGGGTGTTCCAGGACAGTGACGTTTACAAGTGGCTTGAGGCAGCAGCCTATACCTTGAAGAACCACCCGGACGAAAAACTTATGAAGATAACCGATGAGGTGGTGGACCTTATCGGAGAGGCTCAGGAAAAGAGTGGGTATCTCAATACCTACTTCACCATTATGGAGCCGGATCACAAATATAAGCGCCTGGGAGAGAGCCACGAGCTGTACTGTGCAGGGCATTTTATTGAGGCGGCGGTGGCATATCATGAGGCGACTGCGGCTTACAGGGGAGGCGTCGGCCATAAGGAGACTGCGACTGCCGGCGATGTTGAGACCGGCCATAAGGAAGTGGGAAGCTCCAGAGCACTGGAGATCGCCGTAAAACTTGCGGATCATATCGATGCCTCTTTTGGCCCGGAGGAAGGTAAGATCCATGGAATGGACGGTCATGAAGAGGTAGAGATCGGCCTTATGAAGCTCTATCACCTTACCGGGGAAAAGAGATATATGAAGCTGGCTGAGTATTTTCTTTTGCAAAGGGGCCAGAACCCGGATTTCTTCAGACGGCAGTTTCGTGAAGACACAGGTAAGGAAGCAATAGGCGGGCTGTATCATGCGCCTCTTACATATTTTCAGATCCATGCACCTTTGATGGAACAGGATACCGCGGAGGGACATGCGGTGAGGCTTGTGTACATGTGCACGGCTCTTGCGGATGTGGCCGCTTCCACCGGAAACCGGGAGCTTGCAGACGTGTGCCGCAGGATCTGGAGAAATATAGTTGATAAGAGAATGTATATAACCGGAGGCATCGGGTCCACTGTAAACGGAGAGTCTTTTACCCTGGACTACGACCTGCCCAATGATACCATGTATTGCGAGACCTGCGCTTCCATCGGACTTATATTTTTTGCAAGGCAGATGCTGAGGATCGAGGCGAGGGGCGAGTATGGGGATGTAATGGAGAGGGCACTCTACAATACGGCTCTTGCGGGAATGGCCCTGGATGGCAGACACTTCTTTTATGTGAATCCCCTGGAGGTGGTGCCGGAAAAATCAAAGAAGGATCCGACCAAGAGCCATGTGAAGATCGTGCGCCCGGACTGGCTGGGCTGCGCCTGCTGTCCCCCTAATCTTGCGAGACTTATTGCATCGGTGGAAGACTACATCTACTCGGAGGCCGGCAGGGATATTCTGGTGAATCTGTTTATCAAGTCGACCATGGTAAGAGAGTACGAGGATGGCGAGGTTACCGTCAGTATTGATGCGGATTATCCAAAGAGCGGTAAGGTTACTGTCAGGGTTGAGAATAAAACCTCTGGCGCAGTGCGGGTTGGAGTGAGGATCCCCGGCTGGGCGGAGAAGGTTAGCCGGAAGGTAGTTGTTGGCGACGATACAGGAAAGGCAATTCAGGCTGCGGCCGGAAAGGAGTGCCTGGCTGCGGCTGAGGACGGCTTTTGGTACGTGGAGGCCGGCGCCGGCGTGACCGTTATTGAGCTGGAGTTTGATATGACGCCGCAGAGGTGGTATGCAAATCCTCTCGTATCTGAGGATACCGGTAAGGTAAGCATCGCCAGGGGCCCTCAGGTATTCTGCGCGGAGGGGGTAGACAACGGAGAGAACCTTCATCTTCTTTCAATACCGAGCGATGCGGACTTGGAGTGCAGCTGGAATGAGGAGATTTTGGGTGGCGTTAATGTGATCGAAGCTGATGGGGTTAGAGAGATAGACGAGACCCTAGAAACATCCGGAAAAGAGGCCGGCAGGGAAACGCGAAAAGAGGGCGAAGAGGCTGCTTGCGGCCAAGGCGGACTTTACAGAAAGAGGAAGGCTGCAATTCAGGAGCCCGTGAAGATAAAGATGATCCCGTATTATGCCTGGGCCAACAGAGGCCCCAATGAGATGAGGGTCTGGCTTAGGGAGAAGGAGTGAGACTGTATTTTTCGGGGCAACTTTCGTTTTGTGCGTGTGAAGAAAGGTTGAACATATATGCTGAAAACTGAAGATGGAAGACTTGTATATCATTATGATGCAGAAGAGCTATGGATCGAAGCCTGGGGCAGGAATGCTGTCAGGATCCGTTCCACCAAACAGGCTTTGATGCCTGAAACGGACTGGGCTCTTACCATACCGAAAAAGGAAAGAGCGGATGTGGAAATTACAGAAGACGGGGCAGTGCTAAGGAACGGGAGTCTGAAGCTGTCTCTTTCTGCCGGAGGAAAGATCGTCATTTACAAGGCTGATGGCACCAGGGTATTTGAGGAGTACTGGAGAAACAGAAGAGATATCACTGATCCCAAGTGCAGTGCCATCGAGGTGGAGGGGCGAGAGTTTAAGCCTAATGTCGGCGGAGACTATCACCTTACCATGCGATTTGAATCCATTGATGATAAAGAGAAGATTTACGGAATGGGTCAGTACCAGCAAAGAAACCTTGAACTCAAGGGATGCGAGCTGGAGCTTGCCCAGAGAAATTCCCAGGCCAGTGTGCCTTTTATGATATCTTCTCTCGGATATGGACTTTTGTGGAACAATCCGGCCGTGGGGCGGGCTTTCTTTGGAAAGAACATTATGAGCTTTGAGGCCTGTGCCACAAAGTATCTTGATTACTGGTTTGTGGTAGGAGATACACCGGCAGAGATCGTTGAGGCTTATTCATCTGTTACCGGTACTGTTCCTATGATGCCTGAATACGGTTTGGGCTTCTGGCAGTGCAAATTAAGATATCAGACACAGGAAGAGCTGCTTGAGGTGGCGCGGGAGTATCACAGAAGGAATATCCCTCTGGATATGATCGTGGCGGATTTTTTCCATTGGCCCAAGCAGGGTGAGTGGAAGTTTGATAAGACCTACTGGCCCGATCCGGGGGCAATGGTGGATGAGTTAAAAGACATGGGATGTGAGCTCATGGTATCCATCTGGCCTACCGTGGACCG
>ODAI011754691.1_pt1 | contig 12345 bp, 9 predicted proteins | sample 1539321 | NCBI WGS metagenome assembly ODAI01 (sample SAMN02144231, study PRJEB22623) | gut metagenome | biome: sheep rumen | host: Ovis aries | place: New Zealand
AACCAGGAGGAAAACTGCACTGAATCTCGGGGAGTAAGATCAAGTATCTTCTTTATTTTTGTAGCCATCGCGGTAATATTTACCGCAAATATAAACTAAAATATTGACAAATGATAATTAAATATGAAAAGCTGGACTATTTTCAAGTCTCACATAATTCCTCTTGCAAAAATGCGTCTGTTATTGCGTCCGGTTATGCGTTCACTTATTGTTCCTCAGTATGCCCTAGAATGCCTTAAAATGCCATCGGGCACGATTCGTGAAAATCGTACCCGATGGACGCAATTCGCTTATTTGCAGAGTGTTAACTACTCAATACTCTTCCTCATTCCACATAAAGTCATCTTTGGTGGGGTAGTCCGGCCAGATGTCTTCGATGGACTCATAGATATCGGTGTCGTCGTCCAGTTCTTCCAAATTCTCGATGACTTCTTCCGGAGCGCAGGTGCGGGTGGCGTAGTCGATGAGTTCTTCTTTGGTGGCCGGCCATGGAGCATCGTCCAGGCTGCTGGCAAGTTCGAGTGTCCAATACATATCGCTATCAAGGTTTAAATGTTAGTAATCAATGCTTTGGATGGACAGGCCATCGTTTCGGGCTGCAAAGTTAGACAAAAAAACGATATAATGAATTTTTTTCGTTAATTTTGCAGACATTTTATTGCAGCACACTGCTACAAAGAATAGACCATGGCATATCGGAAAATAGAGCAATACGACGAAAATACGACAAGGGAGTTGTCGGCCCATGTAAAAGCCATCCTTAAGCTGTTGGGGGAGGACCCGGACCGGGAAGGACTGGTGAAAACGCCGGAGCGGGTGGCCAAAGCCATGCAGTTCCTTACCCAGGGCTATTTCCAGGACGGAGAGGCCATCGTCAAAAGCGCCGTTTTCCAGGAGCCGTACGACCATATGGTCATTGTCAAGGACATCGAGCTGTTCTCCCTGTGCGAGCACCATATGCTGCCTTTCATCGGCAAGGCCCATGTAGCCTATATCCCCAACGGGCAGATCACCGGCCTTTCCAAGATTGCCCGGGTGGTGGAAACCTATGCCCGCCGTCTCCAGGTGCAGGAGCGCCTGACAGAGCAAATCCGGGACTGCATCCAGGAATCCCTGCAGCCCATGGGCGTGGCCGTGGTCATCGAAGCCATGCACACCTGCATGTCCATGCGCGGCGTGCAAAAGTCCAATGCCGTTACCACAACGTCGGCCTTTTCGGGCGTCTTTCTCAAGGATGCCCGCACGCGGAATGAATTCTTACAGCTGATCGGCCGTCACCAGGCCTAGATCAGGCTCACCAGCAAATACAGGAAATGGGCGATGACGCCGGCGCAGAGCCCGGCGACCGTGTGTGCGCCCAGTGCCTTGGAGATGCCCTTCCGGAACCCCAGGGAGTCGAACATGGCGGTGTGGGTGGAGAGAAAACCGCTCCAGCACATGCCGATGGCGGTGCACACGGCCACGGCGTTTCCGTCCAGGATACCGGCGGCGTCGAAGGTGGGAAGCAGGCCCAGGGCCGCACCCACAGCGCCGAGGGCGGTCATCGGGAAGGCAATCAGTTCCATGCTGTTAAAGCCGAAGAGCCATTCGAAGAGCCAATGCACTTTCCCGGCGAGCCAGGGGAGTACGGGCACACCCTGTGAAGAGGCGCCGGTATATCCTTCCGGCCCCGGGCCGAAGGTAAGGAGGATGACCAGGGTGGTGATAATCAGGACTCCCGGAATAATCTGCAGGCCCAGTTCCACACCGTTTTTCCCGCCGTCCAGGATGGCGTTCAGAAAGCGCATGAAGATGCCGTCCTTGTGCGTTTCTTCCCCGGTGGGCACTTCCGCGTCCTGGGGGGCATCCGCAACCATGGGACTGTTCAGCTCCGGCCAGCTTTTCAGCAGCGAGCGCTGCATGAGGCGGGTGGAGATGATGGATCCGCACACGGCGCCCACAAAGCCCACCAGCGCGCCGGACGTGTGCCCGTAGCTCATCATGGTGATGATAACCACGAATCCCATGCCGAAGGCCGTGCCGAAATTGGTAAGCGAATATAGCTGATATTTTTTGAAGTAGGCGGAAAAAGTCTTGTCTTTACTGAGGGCGATGATGGCCGGATTATCTGACAGGAAAGTCATCACGCCGCCCAGGGCGGCCACGCCCGGCAGGTTGTAGAGCGGCTTCATCAGCGGGCGCAGGATTCGCTCCAGCAGGCTCACCACCCCGAACTCCACAAACAACTTGGAGAGGGCGCCCGTGATCACCGTAATGCCCATCAGGAAGAAAACCGTGTTCAGCAGCAGGTCGTGCGCCGTGTTCATGATGGTCTTGATCAGGTTCTCACTGCCCATCCGGCTTCCCAGGGCCCAGCTGAACAGGACCAGAAGAAGCAGGAAAACAACGGCCTCGATCAGGCTGCGGTTTAATTTTTTTGTTTGATTTCCCATATTCGCTTACAATTCGCCACGAATTTAAGCCAAATATGTGAAAAATAAAAATAAAACGGTCCCCTCGGGAAAGAGAGAGCCGTTTTTTCGCAATCCGGTGTTACTTGAGGTAAGCGTCGGAAACCACTTTCTGGCTTCGGGCGATAAAGTCCGACAGGGCTTTACCCTTGAGCATGCCGTTCCCCAGCAGGGCCAGGTCCACGATCTGGTGCAGGATTTCATTGTCCTTGGCAAAGGCTTCCACGTCGGCGCGATGGGCTTTGCGAACCGATTCCCGTGCTTCGCGGGCCTTGTTCTTCTCCTCCTCGGAAGCATCGGCCGGGGCTTCGGCGGGAAGTTCCCCTTGCGGTTTGACGTCGGAGAGCTTGGCGGCCCAGATTTTTTCCACAAGCGGGTTCTCCATGTTCACCGTGATATTGTAGCTCTCCGGCATGGAGCCGTAGAAATTCATCCCTCCGCCCAGGGCGCTCATCTCGCGGTAACGGCGCATGAACTCGTTCTGGGTGATCAGGATGGGAGCGGCATCGGCCCCCAGGTTGTCGCCCACGACGTAGTAGTCGTTGCCCGCCGGCAGGACGGCCTTGAACAGGTTCTCCAGGTCGTAGCGCTCGTCCTCCTTCATCTCGGGCTTCACCTTGTCTTCCTTGGGAATCAGGTTCTCCACGGCGTCGGAGTCCACGCGGGCGAAGCGGGTGTCCTGGAGTTTCTGCTCCAGCAGGTTCACATAGTGCGCATCCAGCTCGCAGTCCATCAGGAGCACGTCGTAGCCTTTGTCCTTGGCGGCCTGGATGTAGCTGTACTGCTCGTCAGCCTTGGTGGCGTACAGATATACCAGTTTCTTGTCTTTGTCGGCCTGGGTGTCCTTCACGGCCTCTTTGTACTCGTCGAAGCTGAAGTACTTCCCGTCCACGTTCTTCAGGAGGGCGAACTTGAGGGCGCGCTCGCAGAATTTTTCGTCGGAGAGCATGCCGTACTCGATGAAGAGCTTCAGGTTGTCCCACTTCTGCTCCAGCTGGGCGCGTTCCTCCTTGAAGATGCTTTCCAGGCGGTCGGCCACTTTCTTGGTGATGTAGGTGGAAATCTTCTTGACGGCGGCGTCACTCTGCAGATAAGAGCGGGAGACGTTAAGCGGGATGTCCGGGGAGTCGATCACACCGTGCAGCAGGGTCATGAAGTCCGGCACAATGTTATCCACGTGGTCGGTCACGAACATCTGGTTGCAGTACAGGGAAATCTTGTTGCGCTCGATGGCTACGCGGTCCTTGAGCTTGGGGAAGTACAGGATGCCGGTGAGGTTGAAGGGGTAGTCTACGTTCAGGTGGATCCAGAACAGCGGCTCCTCGTTCATCGGGAACAAGGTGCGGTAGAAACTGAGGTAATCCTCGTCCTTGAGCTCCGACGGGGCCTTGGTCCAGAGGGGCTCTACGGCATTGATCACCTTGTCTTTATCCGTATCCACATACTTGCCGTCCTTCCACTCCTGCTCCTTGCCGAAGACGATGGGAACGGGCATGAACTTGCAGTATTTGTTCAGCAGTCCCTCGATCCGGGACTTCTCCCCATACTCCTTGGAGTCGTCGTCCAGATACAGGGTAATCACGGTGCCACGGTCCTCTTTCTCAATTTCTTCCATCTCGAAGGAAGGGGAGCCGTCGCAGCTCCAGCGCACCGCCTTGGCGCCTTCTTTCCAGGACCGGGTCTCGATGGTCACCTTCTTGGACACCATGAAAGCGCTGTAGAATCCCAGGCCGAAGTGGCCGATGATGTTCCCGATCTGGTCCTTGTATTTTTCCAGGAACTCGCCGGCGCTGGAGAACGCGATCTGGTTGATGTATTTGTCCACCTCCTCGGCCGTCATGCCGATACCGTTGTCGATCACCTTCAGGGTCTGGGCCTTCTCGTCCAGTTCAAGCCTTACCTGAAGGTCTCCCAGCTCGTCCTTGCAGTCGCCCGTGGCGGCCAGGGCCTTGATTTTCTGGGTGGCGTCCACCGCATTGGCCACCAGTTCACGCAGGAAGATCTCGTGGTCGGAATACAGGAATTGCTTGATGACGGGGAATATGTTTTCGGTAGTTACCCCGATTTGTCCTTTCGTAGCTTGTGCCATATGAATTGTGTTTTTATTTTGTCTCAAACTGCCGGAAACAGGTCAAATAACAAGCCAAGCGGGCGTTTTCTGCCAAATTGGCAGTCGGCGGATGCAAGAAAAAACTTGACAAGAATCCGGATAATTGCTAACTTGCACAAAAATAAAGGAATCGAAAGTTATGAAACGGCTTTTGTCTGTCCTTGCGGCCCTGTTCTTTTTCCTCCCCATCGTCTGGGCACAGGCCGACACGCTCCGTCTGGGCTACACGGTGCGGGGTACCGTAGTGGATGCCTTCAGCGGAAAGGCCTTGTCGTCCGTACATGTGGCCGTACCGGACCGCCACTACGCCACGGTGACCAATGCCGACGGCGTCTTTGTCATCAAGTCCAATGCGCCCATCGGCACGCTGGTCTTCTCTTACATGGGCTATAGAACCCAGTACCAGCGCACCGGAAATGGAGACATGAAGGTGCGGCTCTCGCCGGAGGCCATAGACCTGAACGCGGCCACGGTGATCGGGGCAGACCCGGAAGAAGTGGTGAGGTCGGCCGTGTACCGCATTCAGGAGAATTACAGTGCCACGCCGCAGCTGCTGGAGTGTTTCTACCGGGAAACCATCCAGAAAGGCTCCCGCTACACTTCCGTCTCGGAGGCCGTGGCCCGGATGTACAAAAACGGTTACCGGGAGGGTTTCCGCCCAGACAGGGCGGCCCTCGAGAAAAGCCGCATCCTCATGAGCCAGCGAAAACGCGACACCCTGAGTGTGAACGTGCAGGGCGGTCCCACGGTGGCCCTGTCGTTCGACGTGGTGAAAAACCGGGATGTCCTGTTCGACGGGCAGGAGCTGAAACTGTACCGTTTCCAGATGGAAACCCCCGCCTATATAGACGACCGCCTGCAGTTTGTCATCAGCCTGCATCCCGTGAGCGCGGGCTCGGTGGAGTACGCCCTGTACCACGGAACCTTGTATATCGATACCGAAACCCTGGCTTTCAGCCGGATAGAGCTCTCCCTGGACATGAGTGACAAGGCCAAGGCCACACGGGTCATGCTGGTCAAGAAGCCCATGACGCTGCGCTTCAATCCGCGGGAGCTGTCCTTCCTGATGACTTACAGGCCCCAGGAGGACGGACGGTACCGGATGTCCTATTTCCGCTCCACCATCCGCTTCGGCTGCGACTGGCGCAGGCGCTTGTTCCAGACCAATTATACGGCCGTCAATGAGCTGGTCGTGACCGATGTCCGCGAGCCTGCCGTGCCCATTACCCGCCAGGAGATGTTCCGGACCACGGATTATCTGACGCAAAAGGCCGCGGAGTTCCAGGACCCGGATTTCTGGAGCGACTATAACATCATCGAGCCCTCCGAGAGCCTGGAGCACGCGATAGACCGCCTGAGAAAGCGGCGTTAATCGGTCAGGTATTTCCGCCTCAGGAACGCTTTGTCTGCGTCATCGATACCCAGTTGGGCGGTGATGTAGGCGTCCAGCGAGCCCCATTCCCGGTCAATCAGGTCCAGCGTGTCGCAGAAATTGCGGGTGCTTACGCCCATGAAAGCCCGGACGGTCTCTGTCTCATTTTCCGTTCCGCCGGCGGCTTCCACCTTTTGGATCAGGCTGTCCACCAGAGGCTTGTAGGTGACATTGGATTGGTCGAAGTCCCGGACGATGGTTTCCCGCGAGGCTCCCAGTGCGCCCAGAAGGAAGGCTGCGCCGATTCCGGTGCGGTCTTTTCCCTGGGAACAGTGCCAGAGGACGGCGCCCTCCGGCGCTTCCAGCGTAAGGTTCAGGAAGGCGGCGTATTGCAGCTGGGAGAATTCGCTCCGCACCAGGGAAGGGTACAGCATGCGGCCCTTTTCCTGGAACACGTGGTTGAAGCTCAGGCGGACGATATACTCCTGCAGGTTCAGGAAAACCTGTGCGGGAACGGCGTCTCCGCTCCTTTTTTCCATCTCGGGATCCAGGGTGGGAAGGAAGATGTGTTCCGCGCCGGGAATTATCCGGTCCGGCTGCAAAGCGGCTTCGGCCTCCGTGCGGAAGTCGAAGATGCGCCGAAGGTGGTATTTCTCCACGAGCAGGCGCACATCCTCGTCGGACGCCTCGTTCAGCGAGCCGCTCCTCAGGAGCAGCCCCTTCCGGATGGTCTTGTTTCCGATTTTGAGACCGCCAAGGTCCCGGGCGTTCACGATTTTCTGGAATTCCATCACTGGTACAGGTGTCTTTTCACGGAGCCTTTCGCCGTACGTTCCAGGGGCATGTCGCGCATTTCCACGCGGGCGATCTGGCTGTAGGGCGGCAGCTTGGCATTGATCTGGGCGCGGATAATCTCCGGAATCTCCTGGTGGTCTCGCTCGCCCATGGAGACGATGCCCTCTGCGTCCGGGTACACCAGGGCCACCACTTTTCCCCCTTTGTCCACCACGACGGATTCTTTCACGTAAGGGTGGGCATCCAGCAGGGACTCAATTTCTTCCGGATAGATGTTCTGTCCGGTGGAGCTCAGGATCAGGGCCTTGATGCGCCCCCGGATGAAGAGGTTGCCGTTTGAGTCCAGCGTCCCCAGGTCTCCGGTGCGGAACCAGCCGTCCTCTGTCCAGGCGGCGGCGTCGGCCTCCGGGTTTTTGAAATAGCCCAGCGTAAGGTTGGGCCCCTGGGCCTGGATTTCACCGGGAATGTTTTCCGGGTCCGATGAGTCTATCCGGATGGTATGGATGGGCCTTCCGCAGGATCCGGGGACATAGTGGTCCAGCCCGGCATAGGCGAGCAGCGGACAGGCTTCCGTCATCCCGTATCCCACCACGTAAGGCAGGCCGATCTGCCGGAACCGGGACTCGATCTCCCAACTGAGCGGCGCCCCGCCGATGATGATTTCCTTCACCCTTCCGCCCAGGGCTTTGATGGTTTTTTTGCCGACAGACTTGTAAAACAGCGTGTTGATGCCCGGCAGGTAGGCGGGTTTGGACGCGAGCATCGGGAGAACCAGCGCATGGTAGAGTTTTTCCATCACCAGGGGAACGGTGATCAGGAGCTGCGGCTTCACTTCCTGCAGGGCTTTGGCAAGCAGCGACGGGGACGGCGCCTTTCCCAGGAAGTGGATGGTGAACCCCGTGCAGCACGGGTACATGAATTCGATGATGAGCCCGTACATGTGCGCAAGCGGCAGCATGGAAACCAGGGCGTCCGGCTTGTCGGTGATATTCTTCTGGCAGTAATCCACCACGTCGGAGACGGCGCGGAAGGGGAGCATAACCCCCTTAGGGGCACCGGAAGTGCCTGATGTGTAATTGATAATGCCCAGCTGGTCTTCCTGGTTGTCCGGATAGGAGACCGCCTGCGGATCCAGCCCCCGGGGGAACTGGTCGCTGAATTGGCTTTTCCGCTGGCTCCAGGCCGATTCGTACTTTTTCCCGGCCGTCCACAGGAGCTTGTCTCCCTTGCAGTTGATAGCCGCCCTGAGGCGGGGCATCAGGGAGACGTCCAGCCTTTTCCAGATTTCCGGATCGGTGAACAGCAGCACGCTTTCCGAGTGGTCTGTGAGCTGGGCGACGTTCTCCGGGGTGAAGTCCGCCAGAAGGGGAACGATGACCGCCCCGTAGGTGTTTGCGGCTAGGAAAACCACGGCCCAGCGGGCGCAGTTCCGTGCACACAGGGCCACTTTGTCTCCTTTCCGGAGGCCGATGCTGCGGAAATAGGCGTGATAGATTTCCATCTGTTCCGCGACTTCGCGATAGGTGTATCCCGTGCCGCCGTAATCGCACAGGGCGGGACGGTCCGGGTACTGCTTGACTTGCTCTTCCAGTTTTTTCAGAAACGATTTCATCGGCCTTCAAGATTGAGTTTGCAAAGATACGTTTTTTTCTTATCAAGATAAATTTCTATATTTGTATTCGGTATTAAATGTCTGCCGTTTCCGTCATATTGGCCATTGTGGTGGTGATGCTCTATGTGGGCATCGCGCTTTTTATTATCCTGGACGACGGAGACTCCGGCTGGAAAGTGACCTGGCTGCTGGCCATCTCCCTTTTCCCCGTGCTGGGCCTGTTCTTCTATCTGGTCATGGGCGTGAATTACCGCAGGCTGGGCGTGCGGGAGCGGCTGCATGCAAAAGTGGAAAAGCGTTTCCGGGAAGAGATTCCGCCGGAGCGGTTCAACAAGTTATTCCTGACAGACCTCTCTTCCGGCGTTACGGAGAAGTACCGCCCCCTGGTGAGCCTGCTCCGCAGTTGCTACAAGGGAAACATCCTCTCGGAGGGAAATGCCGCGGAGTTGATCACCACCGGAGAGAAGAAGTGGGAACTGCTCAAGCAGGATATCCGGGAGGCCCGGGAGTATATCCACATGGAGTATTTCCGCTTCGGGGACGATGTCGCCGGGCGGGAAATCCGGGACCTTCTCATGGTCAAGGCCCGGGAAGGCGTGAAAGTGCGCTTTGTCTATGAATGGTTCGGCAACCGGCTGGTTCCCTGGCGCTATTATAAAGAGATGCGGGAAGCCGGCATAGAGGTGGCCCGCTTTACCCGCCTGCGTAACGGCCTGGTGAACTTCTGGCTGCGCCTGAACAGCCGCAACCACCGGAAAATCGTGATCATAGATGGCAAAGTGGCCTACACCGGCGGCATGAACCTGAACAACAATTACCGCTACAAGTGGAGAGACACCCACATGCGCCTGCAAGGGCCGGCCATCTATGCCCTGCAGGCCTCCTTCCTGGATACGTGGCTCACTTCCGGCGGACAGATCAAAGAGCCGCTGGGCTACTTCTTCCCCCCGGAAATCCCGGTCGGGGAGGCCCCTCTTACGGGGATTCCCATCCAGGTGGTCACCGACGAGCCGGATTTCACCTACCCCCACGTCCAGCTCAGTTACGAGTGGATCCTGCAGAACGCCCGGGACTATGTTTATATCCAGACACCTTATTTCGGCCCGCCGGAATCCGTGATGAACGCCCTGGAAGCCGCCGCGCTCAGGGGGGTGGATGTACGTTTGCTGCTGCCCGCGAAGGTAGATACGCCTTTGATCGGCCCGGTGAACCGTTCCTTCTTTACGGAGTGTATGGAAGCCGGCATCCGGATTTACCTTTGGAAGGGAGAGTTCATCCACTGCAAAACCCTGGTCTCGGACGATGACCTTTGCCTTATCGGAGCCACCAACATGGATATCCGGAGTTTCCAGATCAACCACGAGGCAGATACGTTCTGCTACAGCCGGGAGGTGGCCCTTGCCCAAAAGGCCATTTTCCTCCAGGACCTGGAAAACTGCATCCCCCTGGACCTGGAGGGCTGGAAGGCCTCCCGGAAATGGTACAAGGTACTGCTGGGGAAAGTGATCCGCCTGGCCGACGGCGTCCTGTAACTATTTCAGCGCAAAGTCTTTGGTGCCTTTCAGGCCTGTGGTCCCGAAATAGGATTCCACCACGTTCCCCTTTACGTACACCCGCTTCCCGATCAGGTCCGGGTGGTCCACCAGGTTCAGTGCGTCCCGGACAGTCCCGGCGGGCAGTTCCACCGCCACGCAGGAGGCTTTGTCCGTTACGGAAGACCGCGCGGCAATGGCCAGGTGGGTGTTTTTTGTGCACTTGCCGGTTTTCACGCTTTTCCCGGCCGACGACAAATCCCCGCCCACAATGTACCCGTACACCCATACATCTTCCTCGCCGATGTGAGCAGCCGCTTCCGATACGCCGTAGGCATTGTTTCCGCTCCCTGAGCCGCCGTTCGTGCCGTTGCCCCCGCCGATCGTGAAATCTTCTTTCCGCCAGGTCTTGGTGGTGTCCACGCTCACTTGGATGGAACTGACCCCTTTGGCGGTGGCCGGCGCCGACAGGTTCACGGTGAGGATTTCCCGCTGGGCCAAAGAGCGGGTAAACAGCACCTCGTCCTTCCCTTCATTGTACAGGATGGTCTGCACTTCTCCGGGCTGGAAGTAAGCGATCCGGTTCTCCTTGTAGCTGTACATCAGCCGGGTGTTTCCGCCCTTCACGTACAGCACGCCTCCCGGGAAAGTGGTGAGGAAGTCCGATGCGATCTTCAGGCGGATGCCGGCGTTGAGCAGGGTGCACTGCAACTTCACTTCCACGTTCTGCCCGCTGGGAACAACCACAACCTGTTCGTCCCCGTATTGCGGCCGGTCAAAGGCCGGTGCGGTGAAGGGGACCGACACAATCCGCAGGGTATAACTGCCCGGATCCACCTGCAGCGAGGCCGGAGAGTCCCCGTACGTGCCTTCATACAGGACCTTCCCCTTGGCGTCGCTGACAGTCAGGAGGAAGTCGTTGGTGTCCGGGATTTCGGCCGATGCCTTGGTGAAGGCCTCCTTGTCCAGCGTCCACGTCAATTCTCCCTGTACGGCCGAGAGGCCGAAGTCTTCACATGCAGTCAGTGCTGCAAGCAGCGGCAGGGCCGCCATCCATCTTCCCAGTTTCATACGTTTGTGTTTTTTAGCCGCCGGACACCGCGCCCGGTCTGCCGCAAAAGTAGGGGAACTTTTCCCAAAGGGCATTTCGAAACAGAAAAACTTTTCGCTTTTTTTCCACCGATTCGGTTGAAAGAGAAAAAAACGGACAGTTTTTTCTACCGATGCGCCGCCGGGAAGGGAATCCGCCAAAAAATGCTTACATTTGCAGGCTAAAACTGTTTATATGTTCGAGAATCTGAGCGAGAGACTGGAAAGGTCTTTCAAAATACTGAAAGGTGAAGGCAAGATCACCGAGATCAACGTGGCGGAAACCGTCAAGGACATCCGCAAGGCCCTTCTGGACGCAGACGTCAGCTACAAGGTGGCCAAGGATTTCTGCAACCGCGTGAAAGACAAGGCCATGGGCGCCAATGTGCTCACCGCCGTGAAGCCGCAGCAGATGATGGTAAAAATCATGCACGACGAGCTGGCGGAGTTCATGGGGAGCAATGCCCAGGACATCAACATCAAGGGCGCTCCCGCCGTGGTGCTGGTGGCCGGCCTTAACGGTTCCGGTAAAACCACCTTCTCCGGCAAGCTGGCCCTGCATATCAAGTCCAAGCGGGGCATGAAAGTGATGCTGGCTGCCTGCGACACCTTCCGTCCGGCCGCCATCGAGCAGCTCAAGGTGCTGGGAGACAGCATTTCCGTGCCCGTTTACACGGAGGAAGGGGAGAAAGACCCCATCAAAATCGCCAAGGCCGCCATCGCCAAAGGCAAGGCGGAAGGCTATAACGTGGTCATCGTGGATACCGCCGGCCGTCTGGCCGTGGACCAGCAGCTGATGGACGAGATATCGGCCCTGCACCAGGCTGTGCAGCCTACAGAGACCCTCTTCGTGGTAGATGCCATGACCGGCCAGGACGCCGTGGAAACCGCCAAGGCCTTCAACGACCGGCTGGACTTCGACGGCGTGGTCCTGACCAAGATGGACGGCGACACCCGCGGCGGTGCGGCCCTTTCCATCAAGGCGGTGGTGGGAAAACCCATCAAGTTCGTGAGTTCCGGTGAAAAGCTGGAGGCGCTGGACGTGTTCCACCCCGAACGCATCGCAGACCGTATCCTGGGCATGGGCGACGTGGTTTCCCTGGTAGAAAAGGCCCAGGAGCAGTTCGACGAGAAACAGGCCCGCGAGCTCAAGAAAAAGCTGGCCAAGGACCAGTTCACCCTCTGGGACTTCTACAACCAGATCCAGCAGGTGAAGAAGATGGGCAACATCAAGGACCTGGCGTCCATGATTCCCGGCGTGGGCAAGGCCCTCAAAGACGTGGATGTCCCGGACGACACTTTCAAGGGCATCGAGGCCATCATCGTGTCCATGACCCCCTACGAGCTGGAGCTTCCTGACGGTATCAACGGCACCCGCCCGATAG
>ODAI014522946.1_pt1 | contig 12345 bp, 10 predicted proteins | sample 1539321 | NCBI WGS metagenome assembly ODAI01 (sample SAMN02144231, study PRJEB22623) | gut metagenome | biome: sheep rumen | host: Ovis aries | place: New Zealand
AGCTGCGGCGTACTGTCGTCCAGGGCGATGTCGTTCAGGCCGAAGAACAGGAACACGTGCTTCCTGCCCATCATGGCAATGCTCTCCCACACAGGGTGCTGCGCCCCCTGGTAAACAGGGTGCACACTGGAAGAAGAAACGGGGGCAAGAGCTTCGTGAACAGAAAAACTGCCCGCGCACAGGATACCGATAGATTTCAGGAAAGGATCAGAACTCCTCATGGTATAGTTCCGGAATCCCAGCATCACGGAATCGCCCACCAGCACGGAATCCGCGTAGAACGCATCGATCTCGGCCTCGCTGACTTCCCTGGATGCCGCGCTGTACTGGAAACCATCCAGACGGGCGGTATGGTTTCCTGTCCCATCAGTCACGGCACCGGCTGCTTCTCCCCTGGTCTGCACCTTTCCGTCCAGGACCCAGCGTCCCTTTTCATCGGTCTGGGCACCGTCGCCTGCAGTCCCGGAGATCAGAAGCGCCCCGTTCTCCTCGAAGTAATAGCACTCAGAAACGCCGTCACCGTCATCATCCAGCCAGTACCAGCCGTTCTTCGCCTGTGTGCCGTCCTCCATCTCGTAGGACACGGTGACCTTCCCGGGTTCCTTCGTCTCCTGCCATCCTGCTGCCGCAAAGACCGGCTGCGATGCCGTAAGGACAAGGACTGCCGCTGCCGTTAAAACCAGTTTCATTGATCATCCTCCAGAATCTTTTTATAACGTTCCAGCTTCTCCAGGAAGCTGTCGTAATCCTCCTGCCAGGGTCTGCCGGGATCTTCCCGCAGATCGTCTGCCAGGCATGCCAGCGCCTCCTCCAGCGGGAACAGACTCAGCACTGCTGCTCCTCCCTTGAGATTGTGCGCCGCGTGAAACGCGCCGGATCTGTCCCCTTCCTGGAGACACCGGTCCAGTTTCCCGATATCCGGATCATTCCAAAACTCCCTGAGAAGCAAAAGAAAAAGTTTCTCATCACCCAGAAGGCGGCGCATCGCCGCCTCCGGATCCGCGCCGAATTCTCTGAGCGCCTCTCTGATCGCCATCTGTTTTTCCTCTGTCATTCTGTCCGCAATGATGTCGTTTATTATTCTCCGGTCTCAGACGGCTTGCTCATGTCCAGCTGCTTCTGGAATTCTTCCGCAAGACACCGGTACAGTGGTTCGCTTTCGATGGGCTTCCGGATCACCCGCTGCATTCCTGCCGATTCGGCCCTGTCTTCCACATCCGGCGTTACATCCGCTGTCAGGGCGATGACAGGAATGGTCAGGGCATCCTCCTGGTCTGACTTACGGATATCCCTGGCTGCTTCCAGACCGTTCTTCCCCGGCATCATCAGGTCCATCAGGACCGCCTGGTAATAATAGGGGCCGTGGACGCGGAACAGTTCCACCGCTTCCTCGCCGTCTCTTGCGAGCTCTGCCCGGATACACTTCATGTGAAGGAACTTCATGATCACTTCCGCATTGATGCGGTTGTCCTCTGCCAGAAGGATATTCTTGCCATAGAGGATCCTGTCCTCATAGGTCGCTGTCTTCTGCTGCCGGAGAAGGATCTGCTCATCTGTCGCCAGTTCGTACTGCAGCGTCACGGTGAACTCTGAGCCGTCCCCGAGTCTGCTCCGGCACTGGATGCGGCCTCCGAGCATATCCAGAAGGTTTTTGCAGATGTAGAGCCCGAGTCCGGTTCCTTCCCGGGTTCCATGTTCCTGCTCCTCCTGTTCAAAAGGCAGGAACATCCGCTTCTGGAATTCCTCGCTGATCCCGATCCCGTCGTCCCGGATCACATAAGTATGCGTAGCTCTCCTGCCGTCATAAACGACAGAAGTCTCCAGTGTCACATGGCCGCCCTCGGGAGTGTACTTGATGCTGTTGGTCAGCACATTCAGGAGGATCCGCTCCACATGGGGCTCGTCCATCATCACAAAACGGTTCTCTGAATTCCGCACCGTCGACGTGAAGGACACGCCTGAGGCCCTTGCCTGCTCCTTGATGATGGTCGTGACAGCGTCCAGGACTTCCTCTTCCCGGACCACGCTGCTCACTGTAACCACTTTTCCGGAATTGATGCGGCTCGTCTCCAGGATCTCTTCGATCAGCTGCAGCATATAGCTGGAGGAAGCGTGGATCTTCTCCAGATTGTCCCTCAGTGTCTCAGGGATATTCTGCTCCCTCAGGCTCAGCTCCGTCAGTCCGGAGATCGCCGTCATAGGAGTCCGCATATCATGGGACATATGGGAAAGGAAGGTCTCTTTCTCTCTTCCTGTGCGGACGGCTTCCCGGAGAGCCCTGGCCATCTGTTCGATCTGATCCTGGTCGTCCACCTGCTTCGTTGTATCCATAAAGGTCAGCACCAGGCCCTGCAGGACCTTTTTCCCGCTGGTGTCCGCCGCGGACTGTGCCCTGTAGGGTGAGATCCTGATGAGGTAGGTCTTTCCGGCTTCCGAAGCACAGAGCCGCTCCACCTGCTCCTCGGTCTCCAGCACCTCCCGGCAGAGCTTTATCAGGTCGATGGTTGAAAAATTGTAGGCGATATACCTGAGGGAACGTCCCACGTCCTGATCCAGGATATTGAACTCGCTGGAGATGTACTCGGTGAATTTCCGGATATTCAGTTTCTTGTCCACCATAAGCATGCCCACCAGGGTCGTGGACAGGAAATTCGCCATATCGTCGTTCAGGCTGGCAAGCTCCGTCATCTTGGACTGATACTCGGAGTTGACCGTATAAAGCTCTTCGTTGACCGACTGCAGTTCCTCGTTGGAGGACTGCAGCTCTTCACTTTCGGTCAGGAGCTCTTCGTTGGCAGCCTGCAGTTCCGCATTCACCGATTCCAGTTCTGTCACGGTCTGACGGAGATTGTATTTCGTGTCGCGGAGTTCCTGCTCCAGGTCGGAGATCCGCTGGGAAGCTGCCGTGTCAATATTGTAAAGGCTCAGCCCCTGGGCGGGGACGTCATCCTTTCTCAGGAAGGACACCGCGATATAACCGGTCTTCTTCCCGGTATGGTCCGCGATGGGATCCGCGACGATGGAAATATATTCCGGCTCGTCGCCAAGCTGGACCGGGACTTTTTCATATCCCGCCCGTTTGTCTGTAGCGCGGGCATTCTGCAGTACCGTAGAGACCGGTATCTTCAGGTCGTTCCGCAGCAGGAGGAAAATATCCAGCGTCGCCACTCCGGCGGGGATCGACAGGAAACCTGACAGATCTCCGTAGCTGCGCACCAGCTCATTGTCTTCATCAATGACGACACAGGCCGGCATCAGGGATTCCAGCACTGCCGTGTTGAGATCGGAAGGCCTCTGCAGCTTCTCCGTATCCTCCTCCAGATGCTGGTAGCGGATCGGTTCCATACTGGCTTCCACATTCTGGATGCCGTAATTGATGCGTTCGTGGTCCGGCGCCTTTCCCGCCGCGTTGTGGACAAAGATCTTCTCCGTTGTGCAGATTGTCCGGAATACGTCGTCATAATCCACGACAGACTCGGAACGTCCCAGGAACAGATAACCCTGATCTTTCAGCGCCATATGGAAAATGGCGAACAGATTCCGCTGAAGCACAGACTGGAAATAGATCAGCACGTTTCTGCAGCTGATCAGATCCAGCTTTCCGAAGGGAGGATCCTGGAAGAGGTTGTGCTGGGCAAAAATGATCATCTTCCGGATGTCGTGATGGATCACATACTTATTGCCCTTGCGGGAGAAATATTTCGTGAGCCGCGTCAGCGAGACATCCTCCAGAATGCCGTCACTGTATGTCCCGCGGACTGCCGCCTCCACGGAATCCGAATCCAGGTCCGTGGCAAAGATCTTCACTTCCCGCTTGATATTCAGTTCCTCCATCACCTCCGCAAACAGGATCGCGATGGAATATGCTTCTTCACCGGTGGAACATCCCGCCACCCAGACACGGATCTGCCGGTCCGCAGGGGTGTTCTCCACCAGCTTCCGGATCACCTGGTCCTTCAGTTTGGTAAAGTAATCCGGATCCCTGAAAAAGCTGGTCACGCCGATCAGCACTTCCTTTGCAAGTACCTTTGCCTCCTCCGGATTCCGCGTCAGATAAGAAACATAATCCCGGAGATTCCGGTTGTGGGTAACGACCAGACGGCGCTCGATCCTTCTCAGGATCGTTGTCTGCTTATAATAGGTGTAGTTGATGTTCGTCACATTCTTCAGGATCGAAAAGACCTGGGCCAGCAGATCATGATCCGACGGAAGGAAATGGGAGCTCGCGTCAATGATGGATGCAGCGATGTGCTCCATTTCTTTCGCAATGGCGTCTGGATTCTGGACGAGGTCCGCAAGTCCGGTGGAAATGGCGTTCCGCGGCATACCGTCGAATTTTGCGGATTCCGGCGTCTGGACGATGATCACGCCGTTCTGCTCCTTTACGGAACGGATCCCGCTGGTGCCGTCGGAACCAGCGCCGGAAAGGATCACCGCAATGGCGCGGTTCTGATATGCCTTGGCCAGCGATCTGAAGAATATGTCAATGGGATGATTGATCCTCTTCTGATCATATTCCCGCAGGCGCAGAACGTCCTGCTCGATCTCCACATTATATTTCGGAGGGATCATGTAGATATGATTCCTCTCCACCATCATCCCGTCCCGGATCTCTGTCACCGGCATCCCGCTGTACTTCGCAAGGATATCCGTCACCAGGCTTTTATGATTCGGAGCCAGGTGCTGTATGATCACAAACGCCATCCCCGTATTGGACGGAAGGAATGTAAGAAACTGCTGCAGTGCTTCCAGCCCACCGGCGGACGCACCGATCCCGACAACACAATTCGGCTGCAGATTACCGGACGAATTCTGTCTGTACATATCCTGACCCCCTTTGTTTTATCTGCATCTAATTGTAGTATTTTTTCGTTCAAAATGGAACGGATTCCGTATGGAAAAGAAACTGTTTTTAGTTTATGATGGATACAGAAAAACCGACAGAGAGGAGCGATTATGCTTGTAGATGATAAAGAACTGCTTCTGAATTCTCTGATTTCACATGAATACCACACTGTAGTGATCCTCTGTATCTCCGAGGGGACCGGGCGCACTGTCCACACGGTTCTTCCGCTCTGGAAGCGTACCCTCGGGACTGTCTTCAATTATGACCAGGCTGTCACGAACTTCCTGATGGAAGTATCATCCGATATCAATCCGCGCTCCATCGCGGAATCCATGCAGATCTCCGCAATAGAGCGCGCCCTGGAGAAGGAGGATCTGTACAAGATCCATTTCTCTGTCAGAGGGGAAAACGGCTATGAGTTCCATGAGGCCTCTTTTTTCCGGATGGATGAGGATCATATCGTCCTGACGGTCCGCAATATCACATCCGCCTTCCGGGCTGTCTCGGAAAGCGTGGATCATCTGTCGGAAGCTCTCCAGTCCGCTGAAGCAGAAGCGAAACGCAGGAACTCCTTCCTGAACCTCATGAGCCGCACTCTGCGCTCCCCTCTGTATTCCATCATGGGCCTGACCTATATTGCCAGCCAGTCCAAAAACGGCCCCCTGGACCGGGAAGATTATCTTCACAAGATCTCCATGTCCGGCTCCTATATGAATGAATCCATCGAAGATATTCTGGAACTTCGGCGGATCGCCACAGAAGACATCCGGCTGCATCCGGAGCCTGTCGTTCTGAACCGTGTGCTCTCCGACGTGCTCCACCTCACCACTCCCATTGCCCAGGGCAAGGACCTGCTGCTTTCCGCAGATGCTTCCGGCGTTAAGACCCGGAGCTTCCTGGCGGATCCGCAGTGCCTCCGGCAGATCCTTCAGAAGATGCTGCGGAGCGCCATTTTCTATACCGGAGACGGCGGCTGCATTCAGCTGACGGTCCAGGAGCTGTTCTGCTCCAAGCGGATGGTGACCATGGAATTCTCCGTGGAAAGCCGGGGCGTCGTTCTGGACAAGGAGCGCCTCACTTCTCTGTTCCGTCCCTACAATTCCCTTCAGGATACCCTGAACGACGAGATCTCGGACATCGACATCAGCCTCATGATCCTGAAAAAATATCTCCAGGCCATGAACACCGACTCACTGACAGCGGAATCCGTAGAAGGAAAAGGGACCAGGATCTCCGTAGCACTGACCTTTGCACGGGAAGGTGAAGATACTGCCGACACTTCCCTGAATCCCGACGAGCTTCCGGATCTCACCGGGACCCGGATCATGGTGGTGGATGACAACAAGATCAGCCTTGAGATCGGAAAGCGTCTTCTTCTGCCCCGCGGCGCTGAAGTGGTCACCGCGGAGAACGGCAGAGAAGCTCTGGATCTTTACTGCAGAAACAACGGACGCTTTGACCTGATCTTCATGGATATCCTGATGCCCGTCATGGACGGTCTGGAAGCCACCAAGGCGATCCGCTCCCTGTCAAATATTCCCGGCTCTCTGGAGATCCCGATCGTGGCGATGACCGCCAATGCGTTCCGGAAAAATTTCGAAGAGAGTTTCCGCGCAGGAATGAATGCCCATCTTGTAAAACCCATTGAGCCCGTAAGTTTCTACAGGATCATCACAGAACTTCTCGGCAGCAGGAAATAACGCACAGTCTGATCATTTAAAAAAGCACAGCCTGAGCTGTGCTTTTTTGGTGGTCTTCTCACGGATCCCGCTCTTTCCGTCTTACATGGAGATCAGTCCGAAAACACTGCCGACAGAACTGAACAGGATGATCGCCACAAAGAAGGGGCAGAGATACTTGATCATAAAATCAAAGACTGGTTTTCTTTTGAAAGGCGCGCCGTTTTCCCGCACCTCCTCCGCGATCCTGTCGATCCCGATCACGCGGACGATCAGCAGGCATGTAGCCATGGCAGCGATAGGCATCATTACGGAATTTGTCAGGAAATCAAAGAAATCCAGGAACTGCATGCCGATCACAGTAACAGCGGAAAGCGGACCATAGCCGAGAGCAGACAGCGTCCCGAGCCCAAACATGAGAAATCCCATGAACAGAGTTGCCTTTTTCCTGCTCCAGTGCAGTTCATCCTCAAAGGTGGACACACCGCTCTCCAGCAGCGACAGCGCGCTGGTAAGGGCTGCAAACAGCACCAGAACAAAGAAAATGATGCCTACAGGTGTACCGACGCCCATGGATGCAAAGATCTTCGGCATAGTGATGAACATCAGGGACGGACCAGCCTTCAGCATCGTCGGATCTCCTCCCGAGAAAGCAAATACCGCGGGGATGATCATCAGACCTGCCAGCACGGCGATTCCTGTGTCAAAAAACTCCACATGGGCAGTCGCCTGTTCGATGGAGACGTCCTTTTTCATGTAGGAACCGAAGGTGACCAGGATACCCATTGCGATCGACAAAGAGTAGAACATCTGCCCCATGGCGGATACTACCGTCATCCAGGAGAAATTCGCCATATTCGGGATCAGGAAGTATTTCACACCTTCCAGGGCTCCGGGGCGGGTTACGGAGTAGACCGCAATGATCACAGCCAGCAGCACCAGGACCGGCATCATGAAGCGGGACACGCGCTCTATGCCGTTCTGCACTCCCATATAGATGATCACCAGACTCGCCAGAGAAAACAGAATGAACCAGAATTCAACATCCGCGCCGTTAGTGATAAAATCCGTAAAATATCCGTCCTGGGCCAGCTCCTGCACGCCGCCGGAAAGATATCCGGCAAGATACTTGCAGACCCAGCCGCCGATCACAGAATAATACGGGCAGATCAGGATCGGGATCACGGCATTGATCCAGCCGCCCCCGGAAAACTGCCACCCTCTGCCGAATTTCGCGTAGGCGCCTACCGGACTTTTCCGGGTCATTCTTCCCAGCGCTGTCTCTGCGATGATCATCGCGTAGCCGAAGGTAAGCACCAGGATCAGGTAGACCAGAAGAAAAATGCCGCCGCCGTACTTTGCCGCCAGATAGGGAAAACGCCAGATGTTGCCGAGTCCTACTGCAGATCCCGCCGCGGAAAGGACAAATCCGATCTTACCCGAGAAGCTGCTTCTTTGTTTTTCAGTATTCATGATCTCTTCTTTCTGTCCACATAGTAATACGGCGTTGAGACGCCGCAGTTTTTATTGTACCAGAGTATCACGGAATAATCCAGTACAAAAAAACCGGCTCCCGAAAGAGCCGGCCCTTCTGGAATTGATCTCAGCCGTAACAAAGATCCTTTATATGAAATCAGTGACCCAGGGCGTGGGATCCGGTGTGGATATAGGCGGACTTTGTCTGGACGACGCCGTTCACGACCCACTTTCCGTCCGCGTTGACGCGGTAGCCGTCCGGAGTGGTGCAGTTTGTGAACAGCCAGCCGCCGTCATTGAAGCAGTAGCACTCGGAAGTGCCGTCGCCGTTTCCGTCCAGCCAGTACCACTTCACCTTTCCTGATTCCGCGCGGCACCAGTTGTCGCCGTTGTCCGTCAGCGCATACCACCAGCCGCTGGAGCCCTGTCTCCAGCCGACAGCCGCGAAGGCTGTAGTCGCCATGGCAACAGAAAGGACTGCGGACACAAGCAATGTTTTCACTGATTTCTTCATAACTAACCCCTCTTTTCAAATGAAATTATTACCACCCGGCACTCAGTATGAACTGCCGGAAAAGGTCACAGTGCAGCGTAGCCGTACGCGTTCACCAGTGCTTCGATCTTCTTTCCTGCCTTGCAGAGCGGGCACTCACGGTAATCCCAGCTGGCGAAATCCGGAACATCCTTCAGTCCGAACACAGAGAAGATCGGATAGCCTTCATATGTATCCTTCGCGCTGAAGACAGCGGAAATACCGGCCAGATTGCCCTGATAATACTGGACGCACTCTATCGCTTTGTTCAGTGCTTTTCCTGTATTGACCATGGCCATGAGGATCATGACGTTCTTTCCGCGGATCTCCGGTACCAGGTTCTGGCGGAAGATCAGCTGAGAGTTGTTGTTGAACTCCGGACTCACGACATAAATGGTCTTATGGGCGTTGGTGGAAAGGAAGCCGTAGTTTTTCAGCTCTTCGGCCAGATAAGCGCCGATCACCTCTGTTCCTTCCATGCAGATAATGGTATCAATGACCATGTCGTTCAGGTAGAGAAGCGCCATCGCCTTGGCGATGTCCCTTGCTTCACTGCTTCTGGTCTTCAGCGTGGTGACATCGAAATAATAATTCAGGTGCGCATGGTTTGTCGCGAAATGACCGGGCTGGACTTTCAGAGGCGCGTCACATCCTGCGGTGAAAGTCTTTGTATACGGTAAATTATTCATAAAGCTTCCCTCCTTTTCCGTATTAATATTGTGCTAAATTAATTATACACACATATTTTCTTTAACTCAAGAGGTCGGCAGGTAAATCAGCGGACAGCCAGCTCCGGCCATCCCTGTTCCCGCACATAGCTTTCCGGCAGTCCTGTCAGCGGCTGCCCCTGAAGAGAAGCATCGCAGTACCACAGACATCCGTCCGCATACACTTCTGTCCAGGCATGGTCCGTTCCGGCGTAAGTTCCGAAGACCACCTGCGCATTCACACCGTTCATGCGGCACATCATGGAGATGATCTTCGCCCGCCCGTTGCAGTTCTGGTCGTGCCCGGAAAACCAGCCGTAATAATAATCCCGGGGATCAGCCCCCTCCGCGATCTCTGCCTGCGGAAAAGTCTCCTGCACCCAACAGAAGATGTTCTCCATCGTTTCTGTCTCTGTTCCGCCTTTCAGTTCCGCAGCTTTCTGCTTCATGCTCTCCGCCTCGAACCTGAAAGACTTCAGCACGCCGCTTCTTCCCCTGACCCTGTCGAATCCCAGAGTACAGCCTCCTCCTGTCAGCTGGAAGGCTGTCACATAGCACCCCCGGGCAAACCCGAATTCATTGTTGACGTAGTGGGAGATCCGCAGGATCTCATCCGCATCCCTGGTGCGGCGCACAGTCAGGAAAGCCGGTCCCGCACTGTCCGGCAGCGACTGATAGCTGTCAAAACAGTCCTTCACGTAAGCGTCCCACTCCGGATGGGGTGTCAGGGAACAGACTGACAGCGCGTATTCGGAAAGCGAAGTGATCTCTGAGGAAGAATGCCCCCTGCCGCGGACTTCCCCCGCGAAAGCGGATGCTGCGCCCGCCGTGAAGAACACTGCCGTAAAGACCATCGCTGCAAAAGTACGGAGCACCGCTCTGCCGTGCCGTCTCCGTCTCTCTCTTCTCTCCCCAGTGTACGCCATACTATTTCCTCCCTCAGTCATTGATACCTCCGCAGTGCCGTGCAGACAGATATAAAGCACACATCAAATTTAGAGCCTTTCCAGCAGTGTGCGGTATATCTGTCTGTCCGGCGCTGATGTATCGATCGCACCTTACAGGAAAAAGTATAACATACAACATACTTGCCAAGCAGGGGAAATTCGGCTAAAATAAGGTGGTTCACGGGATGTAGCCCAGCCCGGTAGGGCGCCTGCTTTGGGAGCAGGATGCCGCAGGTTCGAATCCTGTCATCCCGACGGAAGAAAAAGCCCTGAGAAATGGCTTAAATGCTACGTTTCTCGGGGTTTTTGCTTGTCTTGAATAATGATATTATCCCCCTCGCTGCCCATCACGCGCCGGGCGTCACCGGCGCGGAGGATGAGGCCGTGGAAGAAGTTGAGTGCCTCAGGAGGAAATACGAAAAGGAAGACTGAGCAGGATTGGACAGACTGGAAAAATATCTGGAAATGGCCCGGACCATGGGCCTGAAAGTACACGAAGAGAAAATGAGCTGCCACGACGGGCTCCTGATCGGGAAGGATGTCATCCTCCGCGAAGACATCCCGACCAGCGCGAAAAAGACCGACGTGCTTGTTGAAGAGATTGCTCACTCGGAGCTGACGGTCGGGAACATCCTCGATCAGACCGACTCCAACAACCGCCGCCAGGAGCACAAGGCCCGGCTCCGCGCCGCCCGGATGCGCGTCCCGCTGGAAGGGCTGGAGCTCTACCGGGAGGCCTACGGACCGGCTGCCGTCACCGGGGACTTCGTGATCCGGTTCGAGCCCAGGCTCAGCGTGTACAGGGTGATTATGATTGCGTAGGGGCGAGGGAGCAACGGAGACATTTTTATTATTATAGTTCTCAATAATTTTCTTCAAAACCATGTTGATTTTGCTTGTTTTTTGGCATTTTATTCTCAATAACGCAGATCTGGGGGATGACATATGAGGTTTACAAAGGAAAAAAGCGATGCGATTAAAAAGTACATTTTGGAACAAATCTCTGAAAACACAGCCAATATTCCTCAGAAGGTGGCTGACACATTCACTATTGCTCCAAGTTCTGTATACCGATATTTGCGCACCATGGAGAGCGAAGGAATTATAGTAAAACGAAATGGGCACTATGCACTACCATGTACTGTAAAGCGCTATCGGTTCAGAAAAGATGCTGGCGAGCATTTAGATGAGTACGATATCTATGTAAAAACACTCTTACCCATTATAAAAGATCTACCTTCCAATATTCTGGAAATATGGTCATACAGTTTTTCTGAAATGATGAATAATGCTGGGGATCACGCTCAAGCAACAACTATTAATCTTTACATCTATCGTGATTATATGAATACAAATGTTCTGATTGTCGACAATGGCATAGGAATATTTAAAAAAATCAAAGAACATTTCGGCTATCCGACTTTAGAAGATGCGATAACAGAATTATTTAAAGGCAAATTGACAACCGATTCTGAGAACCATAGTGGAGAAGGTATTTTTTTCACATCCCGCATTCTTGATAATTTCGCCGCCATTTCTGACAACCAGCTTTTTTCACATAGTAAATACGAAGAAATCATGACTGATGTAGACGATCTTCCAGATTTAAAAAACACAAACCATTTTAAAACTGGAACAATAATTTTTATGAAGCTGTCAAATTTCAGTCATAAAAACATTAAAGATGTCTTTGACCAGTTTGCTGATCCTGATGGTGGCTTTCACAAAACACGCATTCCGTTAAAGAACATTTATGAAACTTATCCTGTATCACGGTCACAGGCCAAGAGGCTCTTCCGAAGATTTGAACGTTTCAAAGAAGTCGAATTGGATTTCTCAGAAATCAAGGATATTGGTCAGGCATTCGCTGATGAATTATTTAGGGTATTCGCAGCCGCTCATCCGGACATAACACTGATTCCTGTGAATGCAAATAAGCAAATACAAAAAATGATACATCATGTGAGCCAATAAATTTAATTATATTCTCAATAAATTTACTCAGACAAGCAAGAAATTACGCGGATTTTCGGTGCGTGATTCTCAATAAACAAAAGGTGACATACTCCCACCACTTTCGCTGTCGCTAAGAAGTAGGGGCTTCCTGTTCGACAGCCCTGATGGGCTGAGCATAAGCAGGCTATCCCCGCGTGTCCCG
>ODAI013690406.1_pt1 | contig 12344 bp, 14 predicted proteins | sample 1539321 | NCBI WGS metagenome assembly ODAI01 (sample SAMN02144231, study PRJEB22623) | gut metagenome | biome: sheep rumen | host: Ovis aries | place: New Zealand
AGCAATTATACAAATCGGTAGAAGAATTTGCGTATGTTTTTTACAATCATGTTCGCCCTCATTCTTTCAACGATTACATGACACCTTTTCAGAAACGTTATTTTTAGCACTCGTTGTTACAATTTCTCTTGACCAGTACAATTGCCGTTTTATATGATTTTTGTACACTATATCGCCTTATTATCGGCTTTCCATTTTCCAGTCTTCCGAGAGTTTGAGGACACACTCCTATAAGTTCACTCAATTCTTTTTGTGAAATTTTTTGCGATTCTCTTATAGTTCTCAGTTCAGCCCCTTCTTTTATCCAAAGCGGAGTATTCTCTTCGACATACTTTCTACGCTTCATTTGATTTTCTCTCACTCTCCTGCCTAAATCCTCATCTGTCATCTTTTCAATATCTTTATCAAAAAAGCTCATTTTTAGACACGTCCTTTCCGGATAATTGACTTAACACGAAGGAATCCAAACTACTTTGTGGGATTCTCCACATTCTTCCGACCTTAAAACCTTTAAGTTGACCAGACTTTAAAAGCTGGTAAGCAGTATTTTCGCTGACCTGCAACTTTTGGCATAAGGTCTCGACGGTAAGTAAATCATCAGCCATTTTTATCTCCACCTTTCACGATTTGAAAATAGGAAGCATCACAAAGGAATTTTTATCTCCTTTTACCTTTATGTTACTTTCTATAGAAATTAGTTTCGACAGTTAGTGTTCTTGAGCACTTTCTTTTACGTAAAAAAAGTTTGCTATTTTCTGTAATTGCATTACTTTAAGAAAAATTCGGCGCGCCGTCAACTTTTCTTAAAAACAGTGTATTACCTAATCGAAGCGAAAAACTCAACTCAGCAATTCAAATTGGGGGAGATCCCCCAAACCCCCCAAACACTGAAGGAGGAAACAACGCTAGCGTTTTCTTTTGCTTCTTTTCTTTTGCGCTTTTCAAAAGAAAAGAAGAGAACACTCAATTTGCTATCCGGCTAACTAGAACTTAAAACTTCAAACAACCAACATCCTACCTTTCTTTTTTTTTTTTTCTAGGCGGGGCGACTTGGGCTCCCAAAGCCCTAAAGTCGCCAGCGTAGCCTTTAGCCTGAACGTTAGTGAAGGCGTAAGGCGTAGCGTCCGCCGCCTATACTATTTATAGTTATATATATAAAATTTCCAGAGGTCAAAGAAACCGCATTACCACTAGACGAAATTCTTATTGGTCAAATCGTCGAAAGTGGCTAAATTACTGGGGCAAAGTGGCAATGTCACTGGGGCAAAGTGGCAATATCACTGGGGCACCTTGTAATAGCTCTAAGTCTGAATTATAAATAGAACTAATAAGGTTGACTGTAAAATTATAGTGGGAGGTTGCTACTAGCGAAGAGTTATTTTTGAGGCTTGGAGTAAGTGAATTTAATGGAATGGAAAGCGTTGCCCTTTTTAGTCAGCTCAAAAGAATTTACAATGCCTTTGCTTTTAAGGTGTTCAAGGAAAGTGACAATGATTTCGCGAACTCGGAGTTTAGTTTTTCTGTCTGCGTTGTCAAGATAGCATTTGTCGAAAATGTCGTTGAAGGTGAGGATAGGAACCATTTGTTTGTGAAGAGTGATTTCGATAATACGGTTAAGGACGTAAAATTTAACTTTGATGATAGTTCTAGTGTTTTGCATGTGAGGAACGTCGTAGAGAGAATTGTCGTAGGTCAGTAGTTGATTATTTTTGATTTTGGCAGAAAGATAAAGAGGGGACTCGTTGTCAAAGTAGATGACGGTTGAATCGTTTCCGTTGATAGTGGTAGATTTGAGGTAATGGCAGGGCAGAAGAGTAGAGACGATGTGAAAGGGTTTGCCGTCGTTGTATCCGACTTTTTGGCAAAGGTTGGTCATGTTGTAATCCATTTGAAGGCGCATAAGTTTATTGACGGAGTTGAAAATGTTGTTGAGTTGGTCTTTGCTGGGTTCAGCATTGTTTTTTCCGACTTTACCAGTTAAGCCGCGATAGATGATTGTGGGAGTGGTAGCCATGTTGCCAGCAAGTTGTTCAGAGATACCGACGGAGGCAACAGCCAAGTCGTAGAGGTCGATAGGTTCGGAGATAGTGAAAGATTCGTCGTCGACGGTAAGTTTAATAGGAGAAAGGATTTCGCCGAATTTTCGATGCTGAAGAATTTCAATGAAGTCCATAGTTTTTTGACGTTCAATCCAATCAATAAGGTCGTCGGCGGTCAGGTTGAAAAGCTTCTTGGAGGTACGGTCATTGGGAACGATGCGAAGTTTAGAAGGGTATACTTGGAAATTGAGCTTAGGTTCAATGAGATTCATAAAAAACGCTCCTTTACAATTGGAGCGTTATCCGTTACAATTTGCTTGGGTAAATTTGGAATTATTGTTTTGGATAACGTTCCAACAAATATTGCTCCTGAGTTTTTGATAGAAGTATTTTAATAGGAGCTAATTTTTTTGTCAAAATTTGTCGTTCTTGATTTTGCGCTTATCGGAAGAGTTAGAGTTAGTAGATTGTTCGTCATCATTGAACTTTTCGCAAGGAACGAAGCAGTCGTGAGCCGAGAAATAGTTAAAGAAGCAGTCGTAATTGGTGCCCTGCCGGTTTTTAAGGCATTTGAGTTGGATTTGTCGAGGTTGTTGCTTTTTGGCTTTGTCGATTTTTTGTCTAGCGTCAGAGATGTTGAAAGAGTTAATGTAATTGATGACGAAGAGTTGAAGAGCCCAGACGACATCAGCAGTGTATTCAATGTTGCCGGATTCCTTGAAGGATTCAAAGGAAACAGCTTGAGAGTAGTTGGTACGGTTGAAAGAGCTGATGACGAAGAAAGTCGTATTAGTGTCGCGTTGGAATTTTTTAAGCTTGCGGACGGAGTCATCAATACCGAGTTTAGCGGAATCACGACTGTTGGGAACGATTTGAAGATAATCAAGACAAACGACGGGAGCTTTGGCTTTGTCAAGGCAAAGAGGACGAAGAAGAGCAAGCAGTTCATCAATGGATTCGTCTTGAAGTTCAAAAACGCTGAGATTAAGCTTAGAGTTAGCGAGTTCATTGCGAATATTGTTTAATGTAGTGGAATAAGCTCCACGCCGAATATCAGCGGCAGTGATAGCAGTGGAAGGAGACTGCTTGAAAAGGTTACGTGAAAGAGATTTAGAAAAAAGTTCGAGATGACTCATTTCGTAAGAACAGTAGATACAGTCTTCGCCGTTTTTAGCAAGTTGTTCAAGAAGTTGCCAGCAGAAGGTGGTTTTACCAGCAGCAGGAGTAGCCCCGATGACGTAGAGACCCGGACTGAAAAATTGATGTTGGTCAAGGTTATCAAAGCCAGAGGAACGATTAGCGTAGTTTTTCATATTGTTGATGTCGTCAAGGAAGTAATTGGTAAAGTAATCGTTAAGGGAAGATTTTTTAGCGGATTCGTTGAAATTGATAATGTCGTTGAATTGGCGTTGAGTGTAAGAAATAAGGTCGGCGGTAGAGCGAATGTCCTGTTGAGCTTCATCAAGGGAGAAAAGGCAGGCTTGAATGAATTTGCGCAGGTTGGCTTTTTCTTTGATAGTAAGAGCGAAAGCTTCAGCTCTGGAAGTAGTAAATTCGTAATCGATGAGAGAAAATAAATAACGGTGAGAAATTTTGTCCAAGTCGCCGGTACGTTTAAGTTCATCTTCGACAAGAAGAATATCAGGAGGAGTACCCTGTAAGTAGACGTTAATGATAGCGCGATAGATGAATTTGTGTTCAGGGCGGTAGAAGTCGTCAGGCTGAAGAATGGAGATAATTTTAGGAACAACGGTACTTTCTTTAAGCATTAAAGCGGAGATAAGTTTTTTCTCCATTTCAAGGACATTAGGGTATTCGTTGATATTAAGATGCATGAAAATCACCTCGTATGGTAGATAAAAGAAAAGACGACACTCTAGTGAATGTCGTCTAGAAAAACCAAAAAGCCCTTGCAAGAAACGTCGCTTTAATGTAAAATGGTACAGTAGTTTTGAAAAAAGAGATAAAGTTAAGCGGCGTAGGGGAGTCTTCGGACTTTCTGGCGATGCTAGATACATTCACCAGAAAAAGCTCTGCAGTGTTGGGGAATACTGTGGAGCTTTCCGCATTTTATGACGAAATTTTTATTTTTCTATATAATTGACCTCCGTATATTGGGAAAATTGAGAAATTATTTTTCTGAAGGAGTAGGAGATATCATATTGATGATAGATAGGAGATTGTTGATTTCGTTTTTTAATTTGTCGAGATTGTTTTTAGAATATTTTTGGGCAAGTTCGTTTAAGTTGGGAATATTAACCAGGTCGTTGCTTAAGTTGAGAAATTGTTCAAGTAAGAAGTAGCTTTTATCGTCAGTATCATTTTGATTTTCAGTGCTTTTTGTGTTTTTTTCAGGGGTAGTAATTGGGGCGGGATTTATTGAATCGGTAGAAGATTCTTCGTTCTGAAGTTCATCAGGTTGTGGTTCAGCATTTTGTAATGAATTGCTAGAGATAGTAGCTTCAGCCTCTACGGTGTTTTTGTTTGTGTTTGTATTTCGTTTTTCATTTTTTGGCTCTTTATGAATGGTGTTCCATTGTTTAATTTTCGTTTTTAAGTTACGAATAGACATATTTTCGATAGGAATAGGGTTGGTAGTTTTTTGTTCGATGTGTTCGATGAAGTCTTCTTCTTGACCTTCTGGTAATGCAAGCATGGCAATCATTTGAGTGTAATTTAAATTACCAATTGATTGGTATTTTTTCCCGAATCTTTCAGCGATGTTCATGAAGTTTTGAGCAGATTGTCTTTTAAGCTGGAAGTTGTTTTCAAGCCACTTTTGCCATTGTCCATGTTCTACAAGTTTTTTAGCTTGGAGGAGGCGATTACCGACTTCGATGTAGTTTATTGCTATCTTTGTGAGGTGCTCTTTAATTTCAGTTTCGAGTTGAGGAAGAGTTTTTTCGTCGGTTGTGGTGGGTTGTTCTGTTTCTATTGTTGATAATTCTTTTGTTGTGTTAGTTACAGCTGGTTGTTCTACAGAGATTTTGTCATTTTCCATAGGAGTTCTCCTTTCTTGATTAAAAATTTCGATGAGATTTTATCATGTCTGTTCTTTTATTTCAATACTGTAATGATAAGTAAAATTTTTTTGTTGTCTAGGAAAGTTTTTAAAGAGTGAGTAGTTCGCTTAAGTAGTGAGAGGATTCTAAAAGTTTCACTTTGCTTTTATAGGACAATATGGCGTCAGTCAATTTGTCTATGTTATGGGAGTAAAGTTGGAGTATGAAATCTTGAGATTTTACGTTTTGAGAGAAATAGGATTTGCAATATTCACTGGGTTTAAGATTTTTTTGATGTCTCTTGTGACGTTCAAAGTCGTTTTCAAGATTTTCAGCGATTATGTGTAGGAATTCGATTTCTGGCTTTGTAACGATGTTGACAACGGAGATATGTTTATTGTGCCTATAGACTTTGGGTAAACTGATTTTTTCATTTTCTCTGTCGAGAATTCTTAATATGATGAGGTCTTTTTCGTATTCTTTGCAAAGAAATTCAGAAGCTATTCTATCGCCATTACGGATTCGAGTACACTTGTGGTCGTTTATTAAGTCTCTGCGTGAGAAACAAAGTTTTTCGTTATCGAGGAGTAAATCGATGATTGATTCTTCAGCGATACCTTCGCAGACACAGAGGATATATTTTCCAACTAGGAAATCGTTCAGCGAACCTGATTGCATACGAAGTCACGCAACCTTTCTACCGCTTCATATTTGGGGGCAGTCCCAGTTAAGAGATTGGATAGTATTATTTCGCTTTTTTTGAAGTCGTTACGTTTGAAGTCGTCTGAGAACTTTCTAACGGACAGAAGAAAATTTTTTTTTCGAGTGATGTAGATGTTATCTTTGCGGTTTAAAATGTTGAAGTCAAGAATTTCAGCATAGTGGGTAGAGAAGATAATGCAAGCACCATTAGGATTAGTTTTAGTTGAGCCGAAAAGTCCCAATATGACTTTGATAAGTTCCTTATTCATGTGAGCTTCCAGTTCGTCGATAAGTAGGTAACCGCCTCTTTTTAAGACGGTAATAGCTTCTTGAATTAAACGCTGTCCGCTGATAGTTCCAGCTGAAATCAAAAGATTAGGTTCAAAAGTATTGTTACCAGAGTAAATCCAGTTGTCATTTTTGAATTTTAATTTCCATTCGCCTAGTTCAGCGTTTGGTGTTGATTTTGCCATAGAGAATTCTTCAATACTGTCGTCGAAAATTTCAAGAATTTCAGGAGGAGCTTTGCCAGATAGGACGACAGGATTGGCATAGTTCATCCATAAATTGTCAGAGATATAGGAGTTGTTGCCTTTGGTAGTCGGACTGACAATGCTTTTGCTTTCGTCTAAATATTTGGCTACGTCATTTTGAAGGTCGGAACGATTTTCGACCTCAGCATTTGTGAAGTCGGTTAATTCAGTTCTGGAATAAAAAGTAGAAGCTTTTTTGTGCTTGAGGGTTTCTTTTTTGTAATAGAATTTAATTTTGTCTGTGTCGTCGTGAATACCAATAACGGATTCGAGTTGATGATACTGATTGTTGTAAAAAAAAGTAGTCCGTATAATTGTGCCGTCGACTATAAAATCACCCGTAATGGCAAAATTTAAGTCAGTATTTCGAATGACAATATTCAAAGCGGTTTTTAAGAGCCGTAAAGCAGTCGTTTTTCCGGTAGCGTTTAATCCAATGAGACCGATGATGTTTTGAGTAGCAATATTACCGGAGAGCTTGAATAGTTCACTTTTTTTAAAGACGCGGTCAGAGGCAATGAAGTCAATGCGAAATTTTTGGTCTTCAAACTGTTTGAGGTTTTCAAATTCGACACAGATGATTTTTAGGCTCATTGTTACACCTCCTATTTTTTGCTTTTGAGTTTAACATATCTTAAAAAGATAAACAAGTTTTTTGTTTAAAATTTTAGGCTTGTTTTGACGGTGCGACTAAAAAATTTTTTCATTCGGGCTAAAGTTTTTAAGAAGAAAAGCCGATAATACTTAGCAATGTTATTTTATTTTTTGATTAGAATTTTCTTTCCTCAAAGTTTAAGGAAAAGTGGTGAAAAGTTATGGTTGAGTATCTATGACATTTATTCGAAATTTTATTAAGATTATTTTAGGAGGCTACTACAATGGAAAATTATTCAATGGAAGGTTCTCAAATTGTGCATTACGGAAGTATCGATGAGTGTGTAGAGCGTCTAGCACGGATTGAAAAAACTATTGTTGAAGGAAACGCTAAACTGTTAATGGAAGAACAGGGAATGGATGAGCGTCAAGCTAATGACACCGCTTTTCTAAATAGTTTCATTAAACGACACCGTAAATCGTATCCTAATTCTTATTTAGACAATCAACAAAATGTAACTTCAAACGACATAACAAATGTATCCGAGAGTGGTCTTAATTCCTATCCTTCTAGTAACAATGGAGCTTCTTATATTGAATCTAGTTCCCAGTTACCAATTATAATGCTTCCTAATGGAAAACTGTTTTCTAAGTTCATGAATCCCCATGAGGCTGGTCTTTCTTTTGAAGATTCTCAACGGGAAAATTATCATGAATTGAAGGACGAAAGAGAACTTTCGAGGCGGAAAAAAGAAATTGACCAAGATTTGTATAAGCAAGAAGAGGAAAACGATCTAGCTTTTCAAAGGCAATCAAAACTTAACCTTTTAAAGGAAGAACATGAAGAACGTATGTTGGTGATAAGACAAAAAGCTTTTGTTGTAAATCCTAATACCGGTCAGATTTCTTCTCAGGTAGCCAATGTAATGGTTGCTAGAAACAACAGCTTAGCTCTATTGGAAAAATTTGTTTCGGAAAAAGGTATAGTACGTGAAAATAAACGTCGTGATACAGATGAAGTTATTCTCTACATGTGGGACGAAGAGGAATCTAGCTATTTCAAAATTTCTGTTCAAAAGTTGAGATTAGAAATCAAAGATTACTTTCTTACTGGAACCGCAGAAGAAATTCCTTTGAACGATAGTAAAGTCGCAGAATTCGGAGATATTATAAGGCATAGACTAGCACCGACTATAAATAAATCTGAACTAGCTATAGCAGACGGCAATCAAACTTTTTTCCGCAACGGCTACTATGATATAAAGGAAGGTAAGTTTATAGCTGGCAATACCAAAAAGATTTTTCATACTTTTTGCATTCCTTATGACTTTGATGAAAATGCTCCGGATCCCGATAAATATGATGAAATAACGAATCGAATGTTTAACGGGGATAAGGAAAGAATTACATTGGCATATCAGATATTGGGAGCATTGATTTCTAATGTCCGATCAATAAAATGCATTTACGTGTTACAAGGCATACCAAATTCCGGAAAGACAACATACGCTTCTATCGCCTTAAAATTGTTGGACAAGAGAGAGGTAAAAAAATTGAATACTGTGAATGAGATAACGGGGGACGCTTTAAAAAATCTTGCAAAGAGTGTCAAAGTTGTTTGCATAAAGGACTCAGGGCATGAGGCTTTAAAGGTAAACTCCGTATCGTACTTGAAAAGCTATGCCTCTGGAGACATTGACGAAGACGACGTATATTTTACTATGCTCTTGCAGACGAATAATCCAATATATAGTGACAAAGCAGGAAATATAGAAAAAGCATTATATGACAGATTTTTGGTTTTACCATTCGACCAAGACTTGACACAAACTGACAATGGTGACCAAGTCAACATTGTCGATGATTTTATGGACAATTATTTTTACAAGGAAAAGCAAGGCATTGTACGTAAAGCTTTAGAAGCTTTGCATGACGTAATGAAAAACGGTAAGAAATTTGTTCGCAAATACCCACTTAATGGTTGTGTCGGCGGGACAGTCAATTCGAGTAATACACTCATGGCATTAAACGAACCAGCAAAAGATAAGGGACAGCTACTTAAGGAGTTTATTGAAACTAATTTCAATTTGATTGACGAAAAAGATTTTCAAGCCAATCCAAAAAGTGGTGTAGATGCCCCTACCTTTTTTAAGCTGGTGAGTATGGCTTTATCAAATACTTTTGCAAATTCTAATTCACTCGGTAAGGCATTAAAGGATATTACTATTTCTGAAAAGTCAATCAAAACAAAGGATTTTAGTGACATAAGGTATTATAACTTAAAACTCAAAGTTTAATGAAGGACAGACGGACACAGAACGCATTAGTCTAAGTGCAGTTAAAATCACCGTGATAGTGTGTCGATTAGTTATTTCTTCGTCTGTCCGTTTGTCGTCGTCATATTGCGTTGAAAGTGAGCCTTGTCTTATCGACAAGGCTTTTTGTTTTGGTAACACTTTACCGAAAAATAGGGTTAAATAGGGTTTACATTGCTAGCTCTTCTACCTCTACAAATCCGTTGACGGGGCTAGATAGTAAAGCATTTTTATCAATGACACTCTCCGATTCAAAAATAGGGTAAACAAAAACAAGCCCGTGAACAATGAAGTCCACTGCTAATTTTTTTGCAAAAAATTTCTTCACCTTAAAGCCAATAAATTTTGATTTGTCCTCTAGTACCTTGTTCCAATTATCGTAAACACCGGCAAAATTTATGCCGTAGACGCCATAAAAGCCACCTTTCATGATGTGACCTCTCCTTTCAAATTGTAATATCGTAGTAAGCGGGATTGCTAAAATTATTAGTTGCCCATTTCTCTAATTCAGACCTTTTGTACAAGTACGATTTGCCAAATTTCTTTGCTGGCAGAATGCCCTTACGGGTGAGGCGTAAAACTTTGAGATAGTTACATTCCCCGTTAAAGAAATTTTCGGCTACTTGTTTTGCAGATAAGAATTCCGGCTTCATAAAATCACCTCCATTACAAATATGTTGCGGTGGTTGTAAAAAATTACAAATCAGTTGCCATCATTTTCAGGAAACGAAAAACGACGAATGGCAGAGACCCCATAATCTTCCGCAATGTCACTTAAAAGGGTCTTCATGTCGTATAAATTTTTCTTGTTTAAATCCAGACGGTTGCCAGTTTCAAAATCGATGTTGTTAGAGACGAAATGACAATGCGGCGACTCTCCGTCTATATGTACTGCCATTATCACCTGAAATTTTCCTCCAAAGTTAGCAATAGCATTTGCCATTTCTACACCTATGGCGTAAGCTGTTTCAACGCTAATGTCCTCTTCGGGATTGAAAACGAAATGGTAAAAAGCTTTACCATTCTCTTGCGCATACAATTCTTTGACAAATAGCATTTGCGTGCAAGGATCAAAAGGAGAAACGTATGCTCCGTAAATTAAATCGGTTCGTGTTCCAGTGACACGAGTAACATAAGTTAATATTTCCTGTAGCGTGTTAATGGCGTATTTACTGCTGGAAATCACTCTGAATATGGACACAATCAGTCAACTCCGTATCTAAATTTTTGTGAGTCTGTCGTAAATTTTTTTCGAGTTCATCAATTTTCCTTGTCGCATTTAAACAGAACGTAAAAGGTGCTTCCCGAATAGTCCCCTTACTCAAGGCTTGTATCATGCAGTTTGTTTTTGCCAGTTCTCTTCGGACTTCTGCAAGCTCATCTAAAGTATAATGACAATAATCATTCATACGACTTTCAATTTTGCACATTTTGCTGATAATTTTATCGCTACCGTAATAAGCTTTAACCTCACCATTAGAGATAAAATCTCTGGCAACGGCACTTCTAGTTTTACCAGTTAATTGAGCTATGTAATTCAGTTTCTGAATCAACTCATCGTCCAGCTTAATGCAAATACTTTTGTCCTTTATTTTCTTTTGATTTCCCATATTTAAGCCCTCCGAAATAAAATTTTGATAGAGCCATTGCTCTATCTTTTTGTTACTGCTAATTTCAAAAAGTATTACAAAATCTATCTTGTTATACACATTCCTATACTTTATATACTATGTATTACCTTATCACTATTTCTAACTTTATCATCATCACTACTGCTATCAGTTGCCATATCATTCCAAAACATATATATTATATATATGTTACATATAATATATAAACTAATGTAAAAGTTCGATTTTTGAGTTGTATATTATGAGTATGAGTATCGTACGATATTCATGTCGGGCTCAGACTTAACCGTCTGGGCTATTTTTGTGTCATCTTAGACTGGAGGAGATAGCTTTGAAACAAGGAAGAACATTGCTGGAGTTGGGTAGGGAACTTCAGCGACAACGCCTTAACCGTCAGGACTTTTTAGCGGATACGCGGACGCTGGAAGTAGAATCAACGTCTTATGGTTCCACGCTTCATTTGTCCCTTGACGGAAAAACCTATGGATTCGGAATTGGGGAACTGGCACATCAGCAGATAGCGGCACGCCTTAACATTCCCTTTCGTTACTACCAGAAAATGCAGAGTGAAGCACCAGCTCTGCTTGATTCTAACGTCAACACTTGGCTCAATGAAAAACCGGAACGCAGAATGATTCGCGTCCTTGACGGTAATGTCAGGGCATTTTTGTCTGACCGTTATCGGAGACTGGATAATCTGGAGCTTTGTGCGGCAGTCTTGCCAGTGATTCAGGAAATGAATGGAGCGCAGATAGAAAGTTGCGAAGTTACTCCAACTCACCTTTACATCAAGGTCGTTAATCGCCGCGTTAAAGCAGAAGTCAAAGTCGGTGACGTGGTGCAAGCTGGCTTCGTGGTATCGAATAGTGAAGTGGGCTTAGGAAGTCTGCGCGTTGAACCTCTTGTATTTCGGCTGGTCTGCAAAAACGGGCTTATCTGCAAAGACTTAGCGCAGAAGAAATATCACGTAGGACGGCAAGTCAATGCCTCTGATGATTCAGCTTATGAGCTTTATTCGGAAGCAACGCTGGCACAGGACGACAAAGCCTTTTTCATGAAGGTACAGGACGTAGTAAGAGCCGCTGTCGATGAAGCTAAATTCATGCTGACGGTAAATCGAATGCGCGAATCCACTCAAATTCCTCTTGCTCATGATCCTGTTAAGTCCGTCGAATTGCTTGCCGATAAGTTCCAACTCACGGAAAATGAAAGAGGCAACATACTTCGCCAACTGTTTATGCGAGGCGATAATTCCCGTTATGGGCTCGTCAACGCCGTTACTGCCGCCAGTAAGATTGCCAAGACGTATGAAAGGGCGACTGACCTTGAACGCATTGGCGGCGAAATTCTTGCTTTGCCGGTTCCGCGTAACATTCTTCCGCCGCCGACTATTGCCGCTTATCAATCGGTGCCTGAATATCAATTGACCGCTTAAAGGAGGAATTAACATGAGTTTATTCTTCAACTGTGTCGCCTATGACGATGTGAATACGGTAGTGCGTTTCGACGACCACATTGTCTTCCTTGA
>ODAI012067741.1_pt1 | contig 12343 bp, 11 predicted proteins | sample 1539321 | NCBI WGS metagenome assembly ODAI01 (sample SAMN02144231, study PRJEB22623) | gut metagenome | biome: sheep rumen | host: Ovis aries | place: New Zealand
ACAGTTTCATGCCTGCGCGCACCATGCGGAACATACGGACTGCGCCTTTGTAGTAGAGGTCCTCGGCATGATCCAGCGCTTCGGACAGAGCCATGGGACCGTCCACAGTTGTCATGATGGAATCGATTCCGTGCTCATAAATCTGCTCGTAGCCTTCTCCGAGGCCGCCGCAGAGTGCTGTCACCGGGATGTCGTGGCTCTTCGCGCGGTCGCCTACGCCCTGCATGACTTTGCCAAAACAGCTCTGCCAGTCGGTTCTTCCCTCGCCCGTAACGACCAGGTCCACATTTTCAAGGAGCTTGTCAAAGCCGATCAGATCCAGAACCGTCTCAATACCGGACTTCATCTCGGCGCTGAGGAAGATCATCAGTGCTGCGCCGAGGCCGCCTGCAGCGCCGGTTCCGGGCGTATCATCGGGGTTGACGCCGAACTCGCGAATGATCACGTCGCGGTAGTTGCACATACCCTTTTCCAGGCGGTCCAGGATCTCGGGAGTGCCGCCCTTTTGCTTGCCGAAGGTGTAAGTGGCGCCGTCTTTACCGCAGAGGGGATTGGTCACGTCGCACATGACGGTGAAATGTGCATTCCGCACCTTCTCGTCAAGACCGCTCATATCGATATGGGCAACTTTTTCAAGTTCACTTCCTTTTCCTTCCAGGACATTTCCTTCCTGATCGAGAAAGCGGACACCCAGTGCGCTTGCGAATCCCATGCCGCCGTCATTGGTGGCGGAGCCGCCGATCGCGATGGAGATATCGGTGTAGCCTGCGTCGATGGCAGCCTTGACCAGCTCGCCGGTTCCGTAAGTCGTTGTGTTGAGCGGATTTCGCAGCTCTTCGGGAACCATAGGGAGCCCGGAAGCCTGGGCCATCTCGAGGACTGCTTCCGTGCCGCTAAGTCTGCCATAGTAGGCGCGGACCTCTTCCATCAGCGGTCCGTGCACCTGTGTGTAGATCTTCTGACCTTTTCTTGCGAGGACTACCGCGTCTGTGGTCCCTTCGCCGCCGTCCGCAACCGGAACGCCGATCGTCTCGCAGGGACCGAACACCTCGTGCGCCGCCTTTGTGAGAAGCTCCACAGTCTGCTCGCTGGTCACAGTTCCCTTAAAAGAATCCGATGCAAATAAAAGTTTCATGTTACCCTCCTTTTTTGTTATGATGACCCAAATCTTTTTGCTGTTTCCGTGGGGCCCATGTCGTGATCAGCAGTGATGGAATCCCCTTATTTATCATGCTTTTTCTTTTCTGTGCTTCTTTCTGATTCCATAATACGGGTAAAATGAGAAACGGCATAGATAATGACGCAATAAAAAGAACACGCGATTCTGTGCCAACGACACGAAACGCATGTTTGGAAATTGCTAAGCCTGGGAAGTCACTTTTTGCCGGATGATTCTATTTAGTTTTGATTGTATAATGGTCGAAGGGAAAATGACCCCAGTCAAATTCCGGAAGGGGAGAATGACCGCTAAACGCACCTGAGATACTCACAGTGCTGTCCCTTTTGCGGGAATATAATATCTACCGCCTTCGGTAAACCAGAGTCCCGTTAATCCCTGCTCATCGCCGGCAAGAAGGATTTTCCCTAAAGGGGATTTGTAATCGTTTGTGTAGATCATTGGGCACCTCCTGAATACCAGCTTAGCAATTCTTGAGGACAAACGAAATAAAGCGGCGTCATAAAAAAATGCGATCATTATGCGGTATAATAGCGTTGTTGAGCGAAAATCGGACTGCGATCTGACGGAAAGGACAAGACAGAAATGTTCAATGATCTTGCGGAGAAGAAAGAGAAAAAAGTCGAATATATAGAACTGATCTATGATCTGATCTTTGTTTACGTCATCGGCAGGAACAACGCTCTGCTGCAGGTCGTGACGGGCGGCTTCGTCGATTCGAGGTTTATCCTGGCCTACGTGATGACGACCCTGGCCGTGATCCAGATCTGGAATTACAGCACTTATTATATCAATGTTTATGGCAGGCACGGCATTCGGGACCATCTGTTTCTGTTTGTGAACATGTTCCTGCTGTATTTTGTCGGAGAAGGGACCAGAGCGGACTGGCAGAGATTCCACACGCAGTACCATGTCGCGTGGGCGCTGATCCTGATCAATATCGGGCTTCAGTACGTGATCGAATGGAGAAACCACGAAGACGAGCCGGCCAACAGAAGGCAGATCACCAAAATGGCAGCTATTCTGTTTACGGAAGCGGCGATCGTTCTTTTGGATATTCCGGTGTATCGGCTGACCAAAACGACCTGGCTTTCGCTCGCAGCCATCTTGTTCGGCGTTGCCGCCGTCAACCTTTTCGGACAGAGGAGAAGCGGGGACTTTGTGGATTTTCCCCATCTGTCCGAGCGGGCTATGCTCTATGTGGTGTTCACATTCGGAGAGATGATCATTGGGATGGCGGGATATTTTGACGGAGAATTCTCGCTTCGCAGCACGTACTTCGCATTTATGGGATTCCTGATCGTGATCGGGCTGTTCCTCAGTTACGGGGTGTTTTACGACCACATCATCGACAGGGAAATGAAGACCAACGGGCTGAAGTATATGCTGCTGCACGTCGTCATCATCTTCGCCATGAACAATATTACCAACGGGTTGTCGTTCATGCAGCGGGAGTCGATCAGCCTGGTGCCCAAGATCACGTTTCTCTCGGTGTCCTTCATCCTGTATTTTCTGTTCCTGTTCGCTCTGGGACTGGGGCACGCAAAAGAGAGATGCCGGAAGTATGAAAAAGATGCGCGCATAACGGGGCGCGCATCTTTGGAAGCCGCGCAAGGCGCGTCTTCTTCAGGCAATTGTGTGCACCCGCTGCGCGGGCATGAGCACAATTATGATCATTTCTGTGCGATCGCTGTGGTGCTGTCGGCGGCGTTTGTGGCGGGTATGTTCCTGCTCAGGGAGTACATGCTGGTCAATATTGCGCTGTCAGTGGTATACATTTTCGCGATGTTCCTCATGATCTACCGATATGGCATGTTTGTGGATGCGCAGTAAAACTGCGGCCCCGGGCTCCGTTCACACCTTTCCGCGCAGGAACCTGCGCAGAAGAAACATCGCGAACACCGCACTGACCGCCTCCGCGACCGGCAGCGCCGCCGCAAGTCCCACTTCCCCGAACAGCCTGTCCAGAAGGAACATACAGGGAATGTAGATCCCCAGTTCCCGCACGACCGCGTGCAGAAGAGTCCCTTTCCCGTATCCCATGGCCTGCATGCAGAACGATGAGTTGTAGTTGATGAACTGCACGGGGGACGCAAGACACCGGATCCGCAGGAACAGCGCCGCGTAAGCGAGCGTCAGAAGCGCCGTCTCAGCATCGCCCGCTTTCGTGCTCAGAAAGACCTGCGACACAGGGGTGGCAAACACTTCAAAAAACAGTATGCTCAGGAAAGAGATCGCCAGCCCCGCTTTTCTAGCCGTCTGAATGGTCTCCTCCATCCGCGCCCGGTTCCCGGCCGAGTAGTTAAAGGCGACGATCGGAAGCATTCCCTGGCAGATGCCGATATTGACGGCATTGGGGATCCGCTCCACCTTCATGACAATGCCGATGCCGGCCAGCACCAGGTCGCTGTGGGCCGCCGCAATGATATTGACGCAAATACTCGCCAGATCAAACAGACCCGTGAGGGCCGCGGAAGGAATGCCCACGCCAAAAACCGCCCGGACGTCCTGTTTTTTGACCTGTGCAGCCTCTTTGAAGCGGATGCTCAGGGGCGCGTCTTTAGACGCTTTCGAGTAGGCATAGATCAGGTACAGGCAGGATGCGATGTTTGACAGAGTCGTGGCGATCGCCGCGCCGGTCACTTCCTGTCCTCTCGGCATGATCACGAACATGAACAGCGGATCCAGAAAAACGTTCAAAATACCGCCGCCGCTGAGTCCCAGACTGGCCTGCGCGGAAAAACCGGCGTTCCTCAAAAGATGCGCCAGCACCATGGACAGGATCGAGGGGAGACTTCCGAGCACAATGACGATCAGCGCATAGCTCTTCGCGTAATCGATCGTTGCGGAGGAGGCGCCCAGAAAAGTCAGGATCGGATGCAGAAACAGGCCGATCAGCAGGGAATAGCTCAGCGCAAGGCCGATCGCGGCATAAACGGAAAAAGCGCTGGTCTGCCTGGCGCGCTCTATTTCTCCCATCCCCATCATTCTGGCGACGTGGCTTCCGCCGCCGGTCCCGTACAGGTTTGCCAGCGCCACGTTCATCATCACCAGCGTCAGCGTGATGGTGGTCGCCGCCATCATATAGGAATTTCCGGTTCTCCCGATAAAAAAGGCATCCACCATGTTGTAGATCAGGTTGATCAGCTGGCTGATGATGGTGGGAACCGCCATCGTGTACAGCGCCTTGGGAACCGGCGCTTTCCCAAATAGTTCTTGTTTGTCCATATTACTCCGTTCTGTGCTAAAACACTGCGGCCGGTTGTTGAAAATATGGCCGTATGCGTACCCTTTAGTATATCACGAAAAAACCGGGAGGCTCAATGAAGTCATTAACAGAAGAAACCATCATTCATCCGATTCCCCCTCTTTACAGGGAAGATGCCAAAATATTGATCCTTGGCAGCTTTCCTTCGGTAAAATCCCGGGAATCGGCTTTTTTCTACGGGCATCCCCGGAATCGTTTCTGGAAGGTTTTGGCAGCGGTATTTGATGATGAAGTGCCTGTAGACATACCGCAGAAAAGAGATTTTCTTCTGCGCCATAAGGTTGCAGTGTGGGATGTCATTCATTCGTGCACGATCCGGGGATCCTCGGACGCAAGCATTAAAGACGTAATACCGAATGACTTGACGCAGATCCTCGATCATGCGCAGATTCGCCGGATCTACGTGAACGGCAAAACAGCAGAGAAAATGTACAGAAAATACATCGAGTCAGTCATAGGAAGGCCGGCAATATGCCTTCCTTCGACCAGCCCGGCGAATGCTGCCTGGAATCTGGAACGGCTGACAGAAGCCTGGAAAGTGATCCGGGAGAAACCTGTTCAAATGCAACTCCAAGAAAACGAAAGGACCTGATAAACATGAGAAAAGTAAAGAACACCCTCACACTGGCAATCATTCTGACGCTGATGACATGCATCGCCGGCTGCGCCAAGCTGCAGAGCGGAATCCACGACCTCCACGGAAGCATCGTCGGTAACGAGTACAATATCGATATTTTCGACAATACCGGAATCCGCACCCTGCGATCCCACGGCAAAAAGATTGACATCGACAACAACGTCGTTGACGAAAGGACCTATTCCTCCACCACCGATGAGTGGTACACGACGAAGACCCTGAGCTCCGTGATCACCATCACGATCGACGGCCGGCAGCTGATTTCCTGCGGAGATACCTGCATTTTCTACGACAAGCGCCTCACCCCGGAGTATGAATTCTACCTGGACAAAATAGAGGGCGACTCCTCAGGAATCCTGGACTCGACACTGATCAGTGGAAGAGTAAACAGCATCAAAAACGAATTCGGAAAACCCATGGTGGTGATCATCAAATCCCAGATGGGCGCGCCGATCTATGCTTTCTCCGGCGACAAAGTGTACTGGGAGATCCAGGACGATCTGCCGAGATTCACAAAGCTGATGATCGATGGAAAGGCACTGTACATTCATCGGGCCAATTTCCAGGTCATCGACAAAGCACTGCTGGATTAGGAGCATTCCTATGATCCGTAAAAGAATTGTGTTCAATGGACGCGTGCAGGGCGTCGGATTTCGCCATCTGGTGCGCCGCGCCGCCAGCCTGATCGGCGTTACAGGGTGGATCAGAAATGAAACAGACGGATCCGTCACTATGGAAATCCAGGGTACGGAAGAGCAGATCGAGGCCGTAATGCTGTCATTAAAGCATATGATCCTTAAACGCGGGCGCTATGTGCGGATCGACGGCATGGACCAGGAAGTGATCCCTGCCGTTTCTGAGGAATCCGGATTTATTACAAAGTACTAAGGCGGAGGTAAATATGAAAATCGGATTGATCCAAATCGGCGCACAAGCAGAAAAAGAGAGAAGCCTGACCCTTGCGGAAGAGTACATCGCAAGCGCCGCGAACAGCGGCGCGGACATCATCATGCTTCCCGAGATGTTCAACTGCCCTTACAACACACAGAATTTTCCCATCTATGCGGAGCCCGAGGGAGGCCCCTCCTGGGCAAGAATGTCGGAAGCGGCCCGGCACATCGGCAAATATCTGATCGCCGGCAGCATGCCGGAGCGCGGTCCCGAAGGGCGGGTGTTCAACACATCGTATGTCTTTGGCCCGGATGGCCGCCAGCTGGCAAAACATAGAAAGATGCACTTATTTGACATCTCCGTGACGGGCGGGCAGCATTTCCGCGAATCAGAAACCCTGACAGCCGGAGATGATGTGACCGTTTTTGACACAGAATTCGGACGTTTCGGGGTCATGATCTGCTATGACATCCGATTCCCGGAACTCTCGAGGCTGATGGTGCTGCGCGGAGCCGCAATGATCTTCGTGCCGGCCTGCTTCAACATGACGACAGGACCCGCGCACTGGGAGCTGACCTTCCGGGCCAGAGCGCTGGACAACCAGGTCTTCATGGCAGGATGTTCGCAGGCAAGGCAAAACAGCGGCTACATCTCCTACGGGCACTCCATCATCACGTCGCCGTGGGGCGTAGTGGTCGGACAAATGGACGAGCGCGAAGGGCTCATGATCCGGGAAATCGACTTGAACCAGGTGGCAAAGGTCAGGGAAGAATTGCCTTTGCTGAAGCAAAGAAGAGCAGATGTGTACAATTGACCTGAGGTCAAATTCACCCGGGCCGCGATCGGAATGCCCGGCCGCGATCGGAACTCCCGGGCCCTAATTTGAGCGCAGAGGTCAAATGCGCCCGTCTGTGGAAAACAGGACGGAAGTATGGTAGGGTGGAAGTGGACGAGATAACGCTTCGGACAACATTGTTTAATAAAAACAGAAAAGACATCAAATGAAGGCAGGCGCCGACGCGGAGCTCGCGCTCTCGGCGAGCGGGGAGCACGGGAGATTCTCTTACCTCATGATCGACGGAAAGCTCATTGACGCCTCCGACTATACGATCACAGGAAGCAGGACGGACGCTATTTTGTCAGAGGAGCTGTTGAGGCGCCTTGAGGATGGCGATCACACCATTATGTTTGTGTATGAGGACGGATGGGAAACGGCTTCCTTCTCGGTTGCCGGAAACCATGGCCCGGCGAACGAGTGCAGCGCTGACCGCTGCGAGCCAGAGACTGAAGCGTCCGCGCCTCCGAAAAACGATATTCCGCACACAACCTGAAAGTTGAAATTAATGTTTTTTGAACCCTTCTTGTCATTCCGGAGCCAAAATAGCGATTTATGAACGTAATATCGTCAATAATTACAATAAAAAGAACGCCAGGGAATCATCGACTGCCGAACACGTCAGCGTCAACTGCCGAACACGTCAGCGTCAACTGTCGAACACGTCAGCGTCAACTGCCGAACACGTCAGCGTCAACTGTCGAACACGTCAGCGTCAACTGCCGAACACGTTAGTATCGACTGACAAACTTGTTAGCATTAACTGACGAACAAGTTAGTGTCGACTGACGAACATGCTCTCATCGATTGATGGACGCGTCACCTGCGATGGGCAAGCACGTGACCAACGATGGGCAAGCACGTGACCAACGATGGGCAAGCGCGTGATCTACGATGGGCAACGCGTTACTAACGATGGGCAAGCGCGTGATCTACGATGGGCAACGCGTTACCAACGATGGGCAACACGTGATTGCGACTCCAGGCGCTCGTTTTTATTCTGATTATTGACGGAATTGCGTTTAAAAATCGCTATTCTGGCTCCGAAATGACAAGAAGAGTTCAAAAAACATTAATTTCAAGTTCGAGAGAACTGACGAAATATCGTTTTTGGAGGAGGACTGGCGCTATCCGATCAGCGAGGAGGACGAGGAAAACATGAAATTCGAGAAAAAGAAGCTTGTGCCCTCCATCGACGCACAGGGCCTGATCCCCAAGGGACGCCTCTATGTCCATCTGTCCAAAGACACCGAAACGGCCATAAAGCGATTCAATGATCAGACTTAGGATAAATCAACGAGGAGAAACGACGACATGAATACGAAACTCAGCTTTGCATGCGATTATGCCAAAGGAGCGCACCCGGCCATTTTGCAGAGAATGGTGGAGACCAACCTGGCGGCGACCACGGGTTACGGCCTGGACGAGATTTCCGAATCCGCCAGAGACAGGATCCGTAAAGCCTGCGGATGCCCCAAAGCGGCCGTGGAGTTCCTGGTAGGGGGGACGCAGACCAATGCCGTTATGATCGACGCGCTGCTGAGATCTTACCAGGGCGTCATCGCGGCCGAGACAGGCCACATCAGTGTTCACGAGGCGGGCGCCATCGAAGCAAACGGACACAAAGTCCTCACGATCCCGCATCAGTACGGAAAGATCTCTGCCGAGGACGTGGCAAAATATCTCCGGAACTACTACAATGACGACAACCACGATCACATGGTAATGCCGGGTATGGTTTATCTGTCCCATCCCACAGAGTACGGAACGCTGTATTCCAAGGCAGAGCTTCAGGCTTTCAGAAGCGTTTGCGATCAGTACGGCGTCTGCCTGTACGTGGACGGAGCAAGACTGGCCTATGCGCTTGCATGCCCTGAGAATGACGTGAGCCTGCAGGACCTGGCGCAGCTGTGCGATGCCTTCTATATTGGCGGCACCAAGTGCGGCGCGCTGTTCGGCGAAGCCGTGGTGGTTCCGGACCCGGGAAAGATCCCGCACCTGTTCACGATCATCAAACAGCATGGCGCTCTTTTGGCCAAAGGAAGGCTTCTGGGGATCCAGTTTGACGAGCTGTTCCGGGATGACCTGTACATGAGAATCGGAGAACCGGCGATCCGGGCGGCGGCCGACATCAAGGAGGCTTTGAAGGCCAAAGGATATCAATTGTATTTTGAGACGCCGACCAACCAGATTTTTGTCGTCCTCCAAAACGACGTGCGGGAGACCCTGGGAGAAAAAGTCGAGTACGGATTCTGGGAAAAGTACGACGACGATCACACCGTGATCCGGCTCGCGACGGACTGGGCAACGACGGACGAGGAGTTGAGGGCGCTGATAAAGGTTTTGTAAGGGACGGAGAAGAAATGACTGCTAAACACAACAAACGGGATCGCCTTTTGATCTGCCTTGCGGCCATGGGCGCCACATGGCTGGTGTCCGTTCTTTTGATGAAGTATTACGGGCTTGCGCCGCTGGGCAACACCTCGCTGGCCGCGTCGGACTGCAAGATCCAGTATCTGGACTTTTTTAATTACTATAAGGACGTTCTGACCGGGCACAACCGGATCGGCTATTCGCTCACGAAGGGGCTGGGCGGCAATGGCGTGGGGCTGTTCAGCTACTACCTCGCGTCGCCGCTGAACCTGCTCATGTACTTTTTTGACGGGACGCAGGCGAATACCGCCATAGATCTGCTCATCTTTATCAAAATAGGGCTGGCCGCAGGTACATGCGCTTACTTTCTGCAGGCGCGGCTGTATGACCGCCTCGCTCCGTTCTTTACGGTGCTTTTGTCGACCGGCTACGGACTGATGCACTATTCCTTCGCGAACGGCAGCAACCTGATGTGGCTGGACGGCATAGTTCTGCTGCCCCTGATGATGCTGGGGACCCACCTCGTCGTGCGCAGGAGGAGCCTCGCGCCGCTGGCGCTGCCGACAGCGCTGTCGATCTTTTCCAACTGGTACACAGGCGGGATCAACTGCCTCTTCTGTATCGTCTGGCTTGCGTTTGAATTTCTCCTAAACGAAATGGATCCGGAATCCGGAAACATGGTCCCGCAGTCCGACGCTTTCGGAGCCGGACGCCTCGGAGCGGCCGGAGTCGCCGCGCGCTTCCTCGGGACGGTGGTGCGCTACGGCGCCGCGATGGTACTCGGGATCGCCATCAGCGCCGTCCTTTTCCTGCCCGCCATTTCGGCTCTGCAGCTGGGGAGGGGCGCCGAGTTCTACTTCGAATCCCATATGCAAAACGTGTTCAACGGCAGCATGCTGGACACCATAACCCAGTACAGGATCGACGGAAGCAGCAGCAAATCCGCGGTTTCCCTTTACTGCGGCAGTCTCGCGGCGATCGGATCCATTTCTTTCTTCCTCTCGCGCAAGGTCCGCCTGCCGCGGAAGATCCTGGCCGCCGCGCTGTTCGCGTTCACGCTTCTGACGTATTACTGGCAGCCGCTCTTTTTTGCCTTCTCTCTGTTCAAGAAGGTGGACAGCTACTTCTCCAGATATGGGTATATCGGGTGCCTGGAGCTGGTGTTTTTCGCGGCCGTGTATCTGCAGCATGCGTTTCCGTCCCGGGCAGCGGCCAAAGAAGAGAGCGCATCTGAGTGGTACCTGCCGCTTCTGAGCAGCGCCATCTTTACCGGGCTTCTGTTCGCGGTCGGAGAGTTTACGCCTCTGGATCGAAAAGGCGCCATCGAGACCTGCGTGTACATGCTGGCGGCCGGCGCCTGCACAACCGTCCTTCTCGCAGTCCGTTCCGCGGACGCCCGGAGTCGGCGCATACTGGCGGCTGCGCTTCTCACGGCGATCTCGCTGACCGAGCTTTTCCGGTCGGGCGTCGAAGTGCTCCGCTACAACCGCTTGAAAGACGTCGGGCAGTACGCCGCTTATGTCACCGGGGCCAGAGAAGCGGTCAAAACATTGAAATCCTACGACAGCAGTCTCTACCGCATCGGGCAGATCGGCTGGCGGGAGCTCGACCCGAATACCATGCATACCGCCGTCTATAACGACGCGCTCGCTTATAACTACATGGGCGTCGGCGGATATACCTCCAGCCCGGAGAACGACCAGATGTATCTTCTGGACAGGCTCGGCTACAAGGAGGACAACCTCTGCATGAACATCGTCAACACCTCCTTTGTGGCGGCCGATTCGATGCTCGGGGTCCGCTATGTTTTGGCAGACCGGGACGTCCCCGGCATGAAGAAGGTCGACGAGCTGGGAGTGTATAACAACAGGGCGGCCTACTATAATCCCAACGCGCTTCCGCTCGCGTTTGTCTACGACGGCAGTATGCTGCCGGTCCACGAATATCACGATCCATTCAGTTATCTGGAGGAGATCTGGACGACGCTTGCGGGACAGCCCGCCAATATTTTCATACCGCTGGAAACAGAGAAGTCGGTGTCCGGGAACACAATTACATGGAATGTGAAGGTCCCGGACGGCAACGTCGCCCTGTACGGCAACCTGAAGACGGAAGAAGAAATTCCCTCGACCCTTCAGGTGGGCGAAGAGCCGCCGGTCGCATACTCGCAGTGGCTTTCGCCGACTGTCTTCACGATTCCCTGCAAAGAGGGAGAAAGCGCAGTGAAGATCACGCTGACCAGCGAAAACACCTTCTCCGCCGACGAAGAGTTCTATGCGCTGGATCTGGACCGCCTGCAGGAGCTCTCGGCCGGCATCCGAAAGGGCGAGAAAAAAGTCAGCGATTTCTCTCTGGAAAACGGGGCGATGAGCTGCACGGTGACAGCAAAGGAAGGCGAGAAACTCTTCCTGATCCTCCCGCGAACAAAGGGATGGAACACCTATGTCAACGGCGAGAAGACCGATACCGAAGAATTTGCCTACTGCCTCACCGTGATCCCGCTGCAGGAAGGCGAAAACAGGATCGAGATGGTCTACCGCGTACCCAATCTGCGCAGGGGGATAGCTGTAACGATAGCGGGCATTGCTCTTTTGGCAATTTATGAGTTCGCCTGCAAAAAGGGCTTTATTGCCGAGACTTAGGAGAACAAGACATTATGAGTACATTTGACATACTTGAGAGCGTCAGGCAGAGGGCGCGAGCGGATGCAGACTTTCGGAAGAAGCTGCTGGCGACCAGGGGTACCAGGGAGCCGGTATCCGAGTTCTGCCGGATCTGCAGGGAGAGCGGATTCATGCTGTATGAGATGGAGCTGATCGCTCTCGGCGAGGAAGAGTACGCGGCGATGAAGCGCAGTACGAACGGAGGCGGAGAGAACTCGCCTGTGCTGGAAGGGCAGGATGACTATTACGAGATGCTGATGATGGAAATGGAGATGGATTCGTGACAAAAAAACAGGGCAGAAAGCAGGTAGGCTAAGCAAAGCGCAGAGTACTGAGCGGAATCCTCAGGAGGCACCGGATCCATGAACGAAGTGAACAAGACACTGTATATTCCTCTGTACGGAAAGGCAAAAGTCAGCAGGCAGGGCATCATTCTGGATGATCCCGATGCCGAAAGAATCTGGAAAGCAGAAGCATTTCAGATCCGCGGCAAATCCGG
>ODAI011582117.1_pt1 | contig 12342 bp, 17 predicted proteins | sample 1539321 | NCBI WGS metagenome assembly ODAI01 (sample SAMN02144231, study PRJEB22623) | gut metagenome | biome: sheep rumen | host: Ovis aries | place: New Zealand
AATATAAAGAAAAAGAAGAATACTCTTTCATTTTACCAAATGCGGATAGTAAGCAAGAAAGTGATGTTAATTCTTCCGGTAATGAGCTTGAGCCATTAGATGAAGTTACTGAAAATGTCTATCCGTCTATTGATGTGAACTTGGAGTATGTAAATGTTAAATACAATACCTTGATTAATAGTGATATAAAGACAAGAAAATTTTTTATAAATGTTAAAAATAAACAGTACAGTGCCTTCTTACTGTTTATTGATGGAATGGTTGATGCACAATCTATAAATAAATTCGTAATTGAGCCTCTTATGATAAAGAATCGTTCAAATGTAAATACTGCAAATCCTGATATAGTAAGTACAGCTGTAACAAGTAATTTAATTGTAAGGCGTATGAAAAAGTTTAGTCTTACTGATTATATCTCTGAATGTCTTGTTCCACAAAATGATGTAACAACATCAAATAAATTTAGTGATATTTTTAAGCAAGTAAACTTAGGTGTTACTGCCCTTTTTGTTGACACAATCGATACAGTTTTTTTGATTGATGCAAAGGGATTTGATAAGCGAAGTATTACTCCACCTGAAAATGAAATAATCATTCGTGGTTCTCAAGAGGGTTTTATAGAAAATATCAGAACAAATACTTCTCTTCTTAGAAAACTTGTTAATAATGAAAATTTAGTTATTGAAGATATGAATGTCCGGAGCTATTACATCAACAAAAGTTCGGCGTTTGCTATTTAAAAAACATTGCTAATAACGATTTAGTTGCAGAAGTGAAGTATAGAATTAATAATCTAGGTATTGATTATCTTATATCTTCTGGTCAACTTGAACAACTTATAGAAGATAGAAACTATAGTCTCCCACAACTTATCTCTTCTGAAAGACCTGACAAAGTCGCTTCATATATATTGGAAGGAAGAGTTGCAATTTTAGTAAATCGGAACTCCATATGCTTTAGTTGCTCCTGCAGTTTTGATTGATTTTTTGACATCTCCAGAAGATATAAATTTGAAATATCAATTTTCAGATCTACTTAAAGGAATCAGGCTTTTAGCATTATTTGTCACATTGCTTTTACCTGGGCTATATATAGCAATTACGACATTTCATCAAGAGCTAATTCCAACAGAGTTTTTATTTGCAATAGTTGCATCCAGGAATAACGTTCCATTTCCTATTATATTTGAAATTTTCACGCTTGAGATTGCACTTGAATTAATCAGAGAATCTGGTGTAAGGGTTCCGGGTCCTCTTGGACAAACTATAGGAATTGTAGGTGCATTAATCTTGCGGAGAAGCCGCTGTTTCTGCAAATGTTGTAAGCCCTATACTTGTAATTGTCGTTGCAATAACTGGTATAACTGCATTTGCTGTTCCTGATTATTCTTTGAGTTTTCACATTAGAACATCAAGATTTCAGTATATATTGCTTGGATATTTCGCAGGCTTTTTAGGTATTGCCTTTGGTTTTGTTATACATCTATGTTTAGCCTCTAGTATCAATTCTTTTGGCGTTTCTTATTTAAGCCCATATACCCCAGCTTCTAAAACAGATAATCTTGGATATTTCTTGTCACCTATTTGGCAACGAGAAAAAAGAAGAACTTTCTTAAATACGAAGAGGCAAAAGAAACAAGAAGATGTCAGTCTAAAATGGAAGGAGTGATTTTTTGAAGGAGAGAAAATTAGAGAATTATCAAGCTATTGCAATAATTGTTACAGTTATGCTATCTCATATAATACTTAATCTGCCAAATCATTTGATAAGTCAGACTGGCTCTGCAACAATCTTAAACTTTTTCTATGTATTTGGTATCGTTTTGATAATTTGCTGGCTAGTTACCAAATTTTTTAAACTTTTTCCGAACTCAGATTTGATAGATATATGTGAATATGCTGGTGGAAAGATTGCAAAAAAAATCTATACAATTGCACTTCTTGTATATCTTTTTACAGTATCTGGATTTGTTATAAGAATATTCTCTGAAAGCTTGGTACTTATATATTTCCCAAATATGGATGTTGACATGGTTGTATTAATCTTTATAATCATAACTGCTGTAATAAATACGCTTGGGTTCAAATCAATAGCAAGAGCTTCTGTTATACTGTTTCCTGTCGTAATTGTAGCATTTTTATTTGTACTTATTTCCTCTTCTTCAAACTATATGCCAGAAAGAGCATTACCTATACTTGGCTATGGTATAACTGATACTTTTGTCAAAGGCTTTACAAATATATTTGCTTTCAGTAGTGCTCTTGTCATTACAATGGTTGCCCCTTATATTAATGATGGAAATAGGATGAGAAAAATTAGCTTTATTTCTTTAATTATATATGGATTACTTATTTTGGGTGGAATTATCGCCATGCTCTTTACAATGCCATCTATAGAAGATATGAATAATACTCTTTCTATTTATATTTTAGCCAAGAGAGTAACTTTCGGGAACTTTATCCAAAGTATAGATGCGATATTTATACTAGTATGGATTATGCTTATATTTATATATTTGTCAATTATTATGCATTTCATGCTACAATCCTTCCAAAGAATTGTACCTATAAAGCATCCTATCAATATGGTATATAGCTTTTCTGCGATCACTTTTATCATAGCTATGTTGCCAAAGACTACAAATGATATTAATTTTTTCGAAAGCACTGTATATAAATACGCCTCAATTATTTTTGTTTTTTTGATAAGTTTTGTAATATTGATTTGTGGTTATATAAAGAAAAAACATGAATTGAAGAAAGGAGATGCGACTCTTGAACAAGAAAGTTAGTGTAGTTGTAGTTATTATTATAATAATAGCTTTTTCTGTAAGCGGTTACACACATCAGCAAGATATTAACGATGTTGCATATGTTATAGCTATACGGCATAGATAAACGGAACAGAGAACAATTTAAAAGTTAGCTTTCAAATAGCAGTCCCATCAAGAACAGCTTCTTCAGATAGTTCTTCAGGTGGTTCATCAGATTCTCCTGACACTGTAATTGACACTATAGACTGTCCCTCCCTAGAATATGCAATTAGTCTCGCAAATGGATATATTAGTAAAAAGATAAATCTATCACATTGTAAGGTTATTGTTATTTCAGAAGAAATTGCAACTGATGGTATCTCAGATATCGTATATACTTTGATTAACAATCCAGAGGTTAGGCCTAGCTGCAATGTTATAGTTTCACGTTCTACCGCTTATGATTTCTTAGCAAATTCTAAATCTAGCCTAGAAAATATTACGGCAAAATACTATGAGATCGTCACAACATCAAGCAAAACAACTGGTTATACTTCTGATATTACTCTTGTTGATGTGATTTGTGGCCTCTCAGATACCTTTGGAGAAGCATCAGCTATACTTCGGATCAGTTGCAGCAGAAAGTTTCGGAAACCCTGCTTTTCCTTCCGAAACTGATACAATAGCTGGAGAAGATACATCTGCGCCTGGCGAAGAACTTGAATCTTCTTCGAATATAGATGTGGTAGGTCTTGCTGTTTTTAAAGGAGATATTTTAGTTCGGAGAATTAACTGCTGAAGAAACCGTTTGCCATCTGATTGTAACTAACAAACTAAATGAATGCATACTCTCGATTCCAAGTCCCTTTGATGAAGACAAATCAATAGATATGTCTCTAAAACTAGCAAAAAACACACAAAATAAAGTTGATTTTGTGAACGGTTCACCATTTATACAAATAAATGTAGAACTAAATGGAAAGCTTTTGTCTTTGAACAAGCACACAAACAACTTTGATAAAGATGATATCGCATTAATTAAATCATATGCTAATTCTTATGTTAGGGAAAATATAGAAAAATATTTATACAAGACATCAAAGGATTTTAAATCCGATATTGCAATGTTTGGTAGGTATGCTGTTTCTCATTTTAGCACATGGGATAAATGGAATAATTATAGTTGGCTTGATAATTATGAAAATGCTTTTTTTGATGTTAATGTAGATGTTGATATAATATCAAGCTATCTTGTATCGTAAAGGAGTTGTTATGTTTTTTATTATTTTAATTCTAAGTATAATCATTTTTGTTAAAACAATAGGATATGCAATTTATGAGTACAAAGATAATAACAATAAATTTGTAGCTATTGTCGTAAGCATCTTTGGATTTATTGCGCTTATTGGGCAGGTTGTGGTTGAAGCGATAAGATAAGTTTTGCATAATTACTAATAGATAAAAATATTAAGCGAGCATTAATTGCTCGCCCATGCATTAATTATTATTATCTTTTTTTATGTTATAGATTATTGCATCTTCGTTATTAAATAGATAATTTGAATCTGTTACATCTGTTTGAATCGGGTCCACATCAGACTCACCCATATAAGATTCATAGTTCATTTTATTTGGATCAAATCTTTGTTTTTTTTCCTTATCTTTTTTATCATCTACTATTATTCCGCTTTGATATTTTGCGAAATCAAAATTCTTTGATTTATGAGGTTCTTTATATTTTGATGCCATAAAGTCAAGTGTTGTAAGTCCTACAAATGATTTTCCAGCGTCATCTTTTACCATGAATCCGCAATGTTTGAATTTCATGTTATCAAACTTACCAACATCATATCTCTTCTTGTATCCCCATTTTACGCCTTTCAAGTCTCCATAAGATACACTCTTTGCAGAGCCTCCAGCGATTCCAAATTGGTCTCCATCGCCCTCAGGCTTAATGCTCATATCTTGGCTGAATAACCAGTCTCTCTTATATCCAAAATGTTCCGCCCAGAATGTAGTTTCATCTGGTGATAAGTTTCCAAGTACAAATTTTGCAGTACAGTTTGAAATTATCGTCTTTTCTGATGTTGGTGTTTTCTTTAATTGTTCTAAGCTTTGAGCTGTAACTACTGCGCCTACTTTGTATTTTCTATATAATGTAATTACTCCAAGTGTTGAACCAGTTAAGTACTCTGGGAATTCATCTATATATAAGACATGTGGTATTCTTGACTCTTCACTTCCTGGTCTCTTCAATACTGCACGTTGCATTGCAAGTATGAAATATAATCCAAATGTTTTATGAAGTATTCCTCCTAGATCTCCTCTTCTTGTACATACTATTACAACTTCTCCATTAGCTAGTACATCATCAAAGTTTATATTGTTTGTTCTGTTACATAATATTTTTCTAAGTGCTTCTACTCTAAGTAAACTATCTAATTGTGTTATAGCTAGATGTACATATTTTTCTGTCTCATTTCTCATTACGCCTTCATTATAGAAATGTTTCTTGAAATATCCAAGTTGTAATTTGTGTACTTGTGCAAGTTCTGGGTCTTGTTCTATCTTTCTACACATATCTTCTACTAAGTCGAAGTCATTTAACATATCTAACATGTCTTCCATCGTTGGAAGTTCTCCATTATGAAGTCTTGGATACATATCTGCTAGAATAATAGTCAAATTTTGTACAGCTTGTGCTGCTGAGTTCATAAAGAACATTTCCTCTTCCTGAGTGTGTTTTGCACTATATGTGGCTGAAATTATTGCTGATATGAAACCTGCTATTTCTCCTGCAGAACCATATGCAAATGGATTTAGTCCGGCAGAATTTGGATTAAATGGGTCAATCACATTAACTTTTAGATTAAAGTTTTTAGCAATTCCCATCATTCGTTCTGCAGATTCATATTCTGGTGTAAGAAGCGTCATTCCTATGTCCTTATATACTATTTTTCCACTATCACTATGTATTAGTTTACTTAAATATGCTTTAAATAGTTTTTCTTTTCCTGATATAGGTTCAAGCATATTTAATGTAAAGTTATCATTTATGTATTCATTTGAGTATGGTTTGTTTAAGTTTGCAAGTCCAGTTTTTAATGCTGTAAATCCTAATTCTTTTGCTGCCTCTTTTAAGAAATATTTCTTTTCCATGTCACGTGCAAGCATTGGTTCTATCATAAGCGCTGTTTTTCCCATTCCAGAGCCACCACAGATAAGAGCTGGATCCCCTCTTCTACTGTCAATTATCTTAACAGCTTTTCCTGTTTCTTTATCTATACCTAAAACATTTTCATAGCTATAGGCACCTTTTTTTGTAGGTTTTGATGATAAGTTTATACCTGTATAATCCCAAATTGATTCCTGTAATAGTCTTGTATCTTGTACTCCTGCATAAATCCACCAGAATACTGAGAAAAATGTTGTAAGTGGTATATATACTGCAACAGCTTGGAATGCAGGTTTTATAACACTAGTAAATTTGGTAACTATTTCTAGATAATTTGGAACAGATAATAGTAATATCCATCCAGCCATATTTACCCATTGTGAAATCATTGATATAGCTATTATATATAATGATATCGCATATAAATACACTATAACAAGTTTTGTATTTCCACCTTTTCCATATACTGAGTTTCCTGAAAATAAGAATGCAAATACAGGACACGCAAGTGCAAGTGTATATGTTATAGGTCCCCAATATGATACTGAAATACCTGTAAATATCATAAATAGCATTTCTATAACTCTATCTACTACTATGTATATTGTTGCCATCGTAAGTATGTATGTAAAGAATGTATTTCTATCTGTCTTTAGTATTTTTAGAAATTTATCGAGTAATTTCAAAACTCCCACCACTTTCTATATATTTTATTCAATTCTTATCGCGTAATTATACATATATATTATGACATAAATCGAGCAAAAAAACAAGTATTTTTAAGGAAAAAATACTTGTTTTTTGTGAATATCTAAAAATTTGCTTGCCATGCGTGTAAACTCGCAAGTTATCTTGCAAGTTTCATATTTTGTTAAATTTGTGCATCGTTATTAGCACACAGACCTACGTTTATATAAAATAGCCTTGCTATTTTATGTACAGTGTGGACCTCGAACCGAGGTAACTGTAGCTGCCGACCGGACCGCTGCTGTAGCGACAACTTGCTGAAAGGCTGTTGTAGTAACTGCCACCACGATAGATACGACTGCCGGTGTCCGTCGCTTCTGTTGTCCATTCCATTACATTTCCTTCTAGGTCATATATGTTGTTTGCTATATCTTTATAACTTACAGTTGCTCCACTTGGATATGCTGTATTTCCTGTAGGATATACACTACTTATTCCTTCTGATGAAGTGTGGGCAACCTGTCCTTTTGTTGTTACACTATAGTTTGCATCTGTATCTGCAAACATTAACATTTGGTCATGGGCTGCTCCTTGTATCATTCCTCCTAGCATACCTCTATTTTCTGCATATTTCTTTTGCTGTGCATACATTCTGTACCAGTTAACATCACTTATATATGCATTTGAGCCTGCTACTATTTTTATGTTTCCTACTGTATTTGAATTTGCCATTCCACTTGTTTCATATCTTCCTACCCAGAATCCTTCATTTTCATATACACTTTTTACTATTGCATTATATTCATTTTGTAGGGTTATTAGGAAATTAGCACTACTGTCATATAACTCATCTGGGTCTTCTCTTGTTCCTAATATTGTACTTATTTGGCTTAAATAAGTCATCGTTCCACTTGATGTTGTTCCATCATCACTTGTTCCTGTACCTGTATTATTTCCTGTTACTATGGCTGGCTCTCTTAATCCACTGTTTGCATTATATGTTTGGGTTGTTAGGCTAGCATTAAAATTTTCCTCTCTAGATGTAGCATACAGTCTTCCTGCCATTTTTGTATTATTTGTACTATGGTTTTTACAATATGGTTCTCCATTTGTATCTAGTGCTATATCACATTCTGTCTCTGCTGTTTTTCCTTGACACATAAACATTTTATTTATGTTTGCTCTTGGGATTGGTATCCACACAAATTGGTCATAAGTCTTACGCAAGTTTTCTGTTACAGTACTATCTGTCCAATCTATTGCTGCTATTTGTTCATCTGTCATTGCCCCTTCTCCGGTACTTGGGATGAAGTAGATAACTAGTCCTGTATCTATGGTTGTTTCATCTCCAACTTTTGTTGTAGGGTCTCCTGTTTTTCCTGATACTGTCCATCCTGCTGGGATTACTGCTGTATATTCTGTTGCTCCTGTTCCTGTGGTATATTTCGTTTTTTCATTTGCTCTTTTTCCTGCTGTTAATCCTACTGGTGTTTCTGGTTCACTTGGATTACTTGGGTTCGTTGGAGTTGTTGTTCCACCATTTTCTCCTTGTATTTCTCTTAATCTTGCTAGTGCACTATCTATTGTGTTTCCTGTCTCTCCTTGCATTTCATTTTCTGCTTTTGCACTCTCAGCATATTGCTGAGTACCCTTTATTGCGTGTCCTACTATTCCCATGTTGGTTACTGCTCTAATTGATACTGCTGCAAGAATAACCAAGATGATGATTGTGATAATGAGAGCAATGAGAGTAATACCACTGTTCTCTCTTTTGTTCTCCCCTAAGTTGATTTTTTTAGATTTTTTCAATCTAACCACCCTTCCTTTCTCGTCTTTTGTTTAGACTTATATAAAAATCACTTTATTATTTTATATAAGTCTTTTTTATTTGTCAATATAGCATTATGTCGATATATATATATATATATATACTCTTGCAACGGTTTGCTGTTTTATTACATTTACATTAAATTTATGTTACAAATTCGTTACAAAAAATATATTTGTCTAGTTGTTTCATAATTAAGAATTAAACTTTACAATTTTAGAAATTATCAGTTATCTTTATATACAAAACACTGCATATAATGGCAATGCTTTTATATTATTTTCAAATCCAAAATTTTTCTCTGAAATTCTTATTGCATATTTAGTTTTATACATTTTCATATACAAGTCTAGGCTTCTTGATTTAGTGTGTATACTTGTTTTTACCTCAATAGGTATAATATTTGTTTCCTTATAAGTTGCAAAAAGTCAGATATTTTATGATTTTTTTGAACTTATATGGTATTTTATATATTGCTAATTACTCTAACGTTAGCCATTAATCTAACAATTTTAATTCTACATCTTCTACTTTATATTTTTTTGTTGTTTCGTCTAGTTTAAATTCAAGCAATGTACTGCTTAAGTTTTCTTGTATTTGTCTTAAATCTGTCGTGAAATATAACTTAATTTTATCTATTTCTACGCCATTTGTTACTATTTCTTTAAAGCATTCTGCTGCATGTCTTTCGTCTTCGCATACTAATATTAATTGTGGAATAGTAGCAAATCCACAGTCCATTGGTACAAAATTGTCGTAGAAGTCTTTATACATTTTCATTTTATCTACCTATTTCTTTTGCCATTCTTCTTCTCTTCTTACAACTTCGAATAAAAATGTAATTGATTTAGAATTCTTTGTTAGCTTTATAGCTCCGCCGCTTGACTTGAATATCTTTCCAAGCATTTTAGCTTTTAATGTAGGCTTAACTATGTATTCATCAAATGCTTTTACTTTATTTAGGTATGCAATTATTACTTGATTTCCTGCAAGTCTTTTCTTAATCATTGCAACCGGCTTTGTATTATCTGATTGTTGCCATTTGCAGTCTATTCCTCTTGAATTCAAAAGATATTTTCCCATTTTTTCTAGGCAATATATACTGTATATTCCTTTGCCATCTTCAGACGTGAAATAATATCTTGTTAAAATCTTTGATTTAATAAGCTGTTCCAATTTGTTATTTAACTTGTCTTGTGAACCATATTCAATCCCCTTATGGTCTAACATTTGGCACAATTGTCTTGATGTTATGAACTCGAATTCATTTACAAGTTCAAGTATTGCAAAATGCAAATCATTTATATGTCCAATATTAATTTTGTGTACTATTTGATTCATAGACACATATCCGTCTTTTCCATCAAACGTTTTAATTTCTCCTGGTCTTAAAGCAAATGGTGATTTTTGAGCTTCAATATTTTTATCTTCTACCATAAGAGTCCCCCCTAATTTTCTATTATATTTAATTTTATTTTTTTCTTTTCCGGTATTATTTTTTTTACGTAAACATCTACATTTTGTCCATATTCTATGTTGTCTTTGTATTCTGCAAGACCAACTAGATTTGGTTTTAACTCTATAAATATTCCGTTTTTATCCTTTGTTGCATCTCTTGCAATTCCTTTTACAACAGTACCTTGCTCATAGTCCTTTATATTATCTTCCCATGTTCCAAGTAGTTCTTTATAAGTAAATGATATTCTATTTTTCTCCTTATCAATATTTTTTACAAGGACATCAATATTTTGTCCTATATCAAATCTTTCATAGGGAGACTTTATTCTTGAAACTGACATATCTTCTATATGCAAAAGTCCACTTGTTCCATCGTCTAATTCTATAAATGCTCCGTAAGGTTTTATCTGTTTAACTGTTCCGATTTACCTTCATGCCTTCACTTAAGTTATCTGATATATTAAATCTTTGGTACATATTATACTTCCTTTTCATAAGTTCTGTGTTTATTATACTATTAATTATTTAATTTTGCAAACTTTTCACTTCATTTTCTTTTAAAAATCTCCACTCACCTATTTTTAGTGATTTTACAGAGACATTTCCAATCTTAGTTCTATGAAGTGCTTTAACTTTTCTGCCAACTGCTTCACACATTTTTCTAACTTCTCTATTTTTTCCTTCATGAATTGTAATTTCTATCCTAGATATATGACTTTCTTCGTCAATTTTTAATATCTTCACAATTGCTGGTTTGCTCACATAATCTTCTATTTCTACACCATTTCTTAGTTTTTCTATTTCTTCCTCAGTTATTTTTCCGAATTAAAGTTGCTGTATATGTTTTTGTAACTTCATGCTTGGGATGTGTTACCTTGTACACAAAGTCACCATCATCTGTAAGTATTAGTGCCCCAGATGTATACATATCAAGCCTTCCGAACCGGTACTAGCCTTTTGTCTGTCTTAATCAGGTCTAAAACAGTATCTCTTCCAAATTGGTCTTTTACTGTCGTAACATATCCGATTGGCTTATTTAGCAATATATACGTATGTGCTTCATCTTTAAGTTTTACTTCTTTATCTCTAAAAGTTACAATATCTTTTCCTGGTGTTACTTTTGTTCCAAGTTCAAATACCACTTGTCCATTTACTTTTACAAGCCCCTCTTCTATATATTCTTCACATTTTCTTCTTGATGCAATTCCCGCATTTGCAAGGAATTTTTGAAGTCTTATTTGTTCCATTTAATATCCTCCGCTATTATTTATATTAAAAGGTCCGCCAAAACTCCTGCGTTTGGCTACTTTACTGCTCAATTTCTAGTTTATCAATAATTTCCTGAAAATACTTAGGAAGTGGTGCTTCAATACACATTTGCTTTTTTGAACTAGGATGAAAAAACTCTATTCTCCTTGCATGTAGCATTTGTCCTTGAACTCCAAATGGATTTTTTCCATTCGAATACACCATATCTCCCACTACTGGATAGCCTATTTCTGCAAGATGCACTCTAATTTGATGTGTTCTTCCAGTATCTATTTTTACCTCTAAAAGTGTAAATCCATCATATCTTTTTAAAACTTTAAAATGAGTAACCGCTTCTTTACCGCTTCTTCGTTACTGCCATTTTCTTTCTATCTTTATCACTTCTGCCTATTGGCATGTCTATTGTTGCTTCATTCTCTTTAACATTTCCACGTACCAATGCAATATATGTTTTTTTCACAGTCCTATTCTTTATCTGTTCGCTTACATCAATATGAGCTTTATCATTTTTTGCAACTATCAATACTCCACTTGTATCTTTATCAAGTCTATGTACAATTCCAGGTCTAATCTCTCCTCCAATTCCAGATAAAGAATCTTTGCAGTGGTTCATAATCGCATTTACAAGAGTTCCATCAAGATTTCCGAATGGCTGGATGTACAACCATTCCTTTTGGTTTATTTACCACTATTATATCACTGTCTTCGTATAAAATGTCAAGTGGTATATCCTCCGCTTCCAAGCATATTTCTTTAGCTTTTGGTTTCTCTATTGAGACTTTATCTCCAGTAGTCACTTTATATGAAGCCTTAGCCTTTTTTCCATTCACAAGTATATTTTCTTCTTCAATTAATCTCTGTGCAGTAACACGTGAAATTTCTTTATCAAGCTCTGTTACTACTTTATCAAGTCTTATGCCTTCTTGTTTTTCTGTTATTATATATTCTGCCAAGTTATTCACTTCCTTAAACTATGTACTAAAGTAGCCAAACGCAGGAGTTTTGTTTTCAAAAATTTGAAAAAATGTGGAATTGAGAATATATTGAGTTAGAAATTCTTAATGTTTTCAGTGGCAATGGTTGTCGCGTAAGTCGACAAAGGGAGCCACCGTAAAATATTTAGAATTTCTACGAAATATATTTGATTTACACATTTTTGATAATTTTTAAAAC
>ODAI012502519.1_pt1 | contig 12342 bp, 9 predicted proteins | sample 1539321 | NCBI WGS metagenome assembly ODAI01 (sample SAMN02144231, study PRJEB22623) | gut metagenome | biome: sheep rumen | host: Ovis aries | place: New Zealand
CGTTCGTTCGGCGGCACAGGCTGCACATGCCAGGGTCGCCATTTCATGGGCACCGGATACTACGGGGAGAGTCTGAACTGGTGGGGGGAACTGGTTGAAGGGACGCATTGGGAGAAGCGCGCGGCAGTACCGGGCAGGACACGTACTATAGCCGCCACTGCGGCGACAAAAGACTATATCTACCTCTCCGCAGGCATGCACTACGGCGGCGTGAACACTACCGGCGAAGTATTAAGAGACATTCGCCGATACGACCCGCAGACCGACTCATGGTCTCTCGTCGCTCTTCTGCCGGAAGGGATGATGAACCATGTCTCTTTTGCCATCGGCAAGAGAGTGTTTATCGGTTTGGGCGAGACCGAGGAATGGCAACTATCGGACAAACTATACTATTTTGAGGAATAAGATAGCGGTCATATTACTGGTGCTCTGCGCGGGTGTACAAGCCCGCGAGTTGAGTTGGCGCTTCTGGCCGACGGGTATCCAAGACGGAGTGTCCGCAGGTGCAGACACGCTGCGATGGACGGCAGGCGTCAGCGCTGTTGCCTCGAGCGGTAAGTTTGCTCCTTTCTGGCTGCAGAGCAATACATACGGCGACGTCAGCAGCAGTCCTTTCTCCGGCAATCTGACCGCAGGGATCTATAAAGAAGCCGTTCATCCGGAGCGATGGTGGGATTATGATTTCGGAGTTCAATTAACGGGTCGTGTGCAAAGTCCTATCCCGGGCAGTGCTTTCGAGATCCAGAGACGATACGGGACGGGCTATTTTAATCAACTCTATGCCCATGTGCGGTTGTATATCGTAGATATCACAGCGGGAATCAAGCCTATGATCTATGAGACGCAAGATACGGCGTTGAGTATGGGTAGTATGGTTTTCTCCGGCAACAGTCAGCCCCTGCCACGGATCACTATCGGTTTTGACCGGTATATCCCCTTCCCCGGGTGTTACGGGTATTTTGAAGTCAAAGGAGGTCTGACGCATGCCTGGCAGGCGGATAATATCTACATGCGCGGAAGTTATATCCATCATAAGTTTATCGGTTTCCGCTTCGGCGGCCGTCTGCCGGTGAATCTCAGTTACGAGTTTCACCATGCGGCTCAATGGGGCGGTATTCATCCTGTCTATGGCGATGTAGGCAGCGGGTGGGACGCTTATATGAATGTATTCATGGCCAAAGCGGGCGGTACGACACGCATCGACCAACTGAATGCGCAGGGAAATCACGTAGGCAGCCAGCAGTTGATGCTCACGGCGAAAGGCAAAGGCTGGGAGGTGAGCGCATACTGGCAGAATTTCTTCGAAGATAATTTCGCATTCATCGGGTTGGGAAAGAATATCGCCGACGGCTTATGGGGCATCAGTATGAAACAGACCCGATGGCCGTTCATCGAAGGAGTGACCTACGAGTTTCTCAATACCACCGATCAGTCCGGTCCCTGGCACGACCGCGACGGGCTATGCTACGCCGGCAATGACCAATACTACAGGAACGGTATGTTCCAGAACGGATGGAACTATTTCTACCGCACGATGGGCACACCGTTCATCACCTCGCCTCTCTATAATGAGGACGGGGCCATTCAAACGAAAAACAGCCGTGTGCGAGTGCATCATTTCGGTGTGCGGGGCGACATCTACGGTTTTCAATACCGCGTCAAAGCCTCTTATGCCCGCAATTACGGGAATGACAACACCTCCCGCGCCATGCAGAGTGAGAACACCGCGCTGCTCGTGGAGGTTCGCAAATATGTAGAGAAAGCCTGGGGGCTGAATTTCGGGCTTCGCCTGGCAGCCGATATAGGCAGCCAATGGGGAAATAACTTCGGCGCACAGATAACCATCAGCAAAAGAGGAATACTAACTACATGGTAAACGACCAAACAGTACATATTATCATGCCCGTCAAAGACGCAATCGATAAAGCAGAACAGGCTATCCGTGCTATAGTAGCGAGCGGATATACGCTTTGCGTCTATGACGACAACTCGGAGCCGGAGAATGCGCTACGGCTGGATGCGCTGGGTGCAGAACCGGGCATCGAGGTAGTGCATCTGAGCGAACTGACCTCTCATCCTTCGCCCAACTACCGCACGGTGCTCATAGATGCGCAGCGGAAGGCGCTGGCGAAGAATGCATCTCTGGTGATCATCGAGAGCGACGTGGTCATACGGCCGAAGACAATCGATCGATTGATAGAAGGGCAAAAGACACCGGCAGAGAAACCTGTCGGCATGGTAGCGGCCGTGACGACAGACGAGCAAGGGAACGTGAATTTCCCATACGAATATGCGCGGCGGTGGAAAGCGGACGGAGAATGCAAGAAGAGACTTTCTTTCTGCTGCACCCTGTTGACCAAGGAACTATTGCGGGCGTACGATTTTGAGCAGTTGGATCCGGCAAAAAACTGGTACGACGTGTTTATCAGTCACCTGTCGGTCCAGATAGGATTTACGAATATCCTGCAGGTCTCCAACCCGGTGCTGCATACTCCCCACTCCAGCCGTCCCTGGAAACTACTCAAATATACGAATCCGATATTGTATTACTGGCGTAAACTCACGCTACGCCGCGATAAGATATGAAACCATTAGTATCCGTCATAGTGCCCCTGTACAACGCTGCGCCGTATATTGTCGAAGCGCTGGAGAGTATTGTCGCCTCTACCTATCGTCCGATAGAGGTCATCGTCATGGACGACGCCAGTACGGACGACGGTCTGCGTATTGCGCAGGATTTTGCCACAAGCCATCCGGAGGTACGTGTGCTGCATCAGAAGCATGCCGGCGTCAGCGAGGCACGCAATAATGCCATCCGAGAGGCGAAAGGCGAATGGATTCTGCCGGTGGATGCAGACGACAAGATAGGACCGACGTATATCGAGCATGCCGTAGAGGCGATAGACAAAGATGTACATATCATCGGCTGCCGGGCGGAGTTTTTCGGTGCCAAAAGCGGCGAATGGAAACTGCCGGAATACAGTCCCGAATTGCTGGCAAGGAAGAATATGATCCATATCTCGTCGCTCTTCCGCAGGATAGAATGGATGTCAGTAGGAGGGTTCTGTCGGGAGAATATCTACCGGGAGGACTGGGATTTCTGGCTGAGTCTGATGGAGGTAGGCGGCCGGTATATACGGCTGGACGAGGTAGGATTGTATTACCGCGTGCTGCCGGGTTCGCGCCGCCATACAGCCAAGAAGCACAAGCGCGCTATCGTGGATGCGATGAATGAGCGCCATATGCCGTATATGGAGCGATACCTCGGCGGACCGCTGCATTATATGCGGTCGTGGAGCAAATTTCTCAATTGGTTTCGGCGATACAAACAGGTAGGAGATTTTCGGTACTGGGACCTCGGATGGATTATCTCCCGCAAACGCAATATTATCCGTGAGAGCAGCGAATGGGTTATCAAACAATTCGCCGTTCCTTCCCTGTTGAAAGGGATCTGGTACGGTTGGTTCGCCAAAAGCAAAGCACAGCGGAGTTACGAATACGCCCTGCGGTTAGGGACAGATTTCACGCCCAGACCTGTGGCATACCGCGAGGCGAAGGTGTTCGGTATTCTGCGCGAGAGCTGGTATGTAAGCGAGCGGGCATTATGTCTCGGATGCTTCAACGACCTGATCAATGCACCGGACTATCCGAACCGTACGGAGCTGCTCTGGCGAATCGGTGAGTTCACCGCGAAGCTGCATAAACGCGGCATTCTGCATCGCGACTACTCGGGCGGCAACATCCTTTTCAACCGGGACGGCACACGCATCCAGATTGTTGATTTGAACCGCGTACGATTCTACAAGCATCTGAGTCGCGAACAGAGGCTGCGCAATTTCGAGCGGCTCAATATAGACATGGAGGCGCTGGCTATTATGGCGAAGGCTTACGCCGAGGCGATGGGGGAGGACTATAAAGAGGATGCACGGTATATCATTGAGCACCGATGGAGCAAACATATCAAACAAGGAATAACTAATCTATGAATCAATACCAAAATATTATCGGTCGCATCCATTACTGTTTAGGATTAGCTGTAGTGGCACTGCTGCCTTTCCCGCAGATATTCCTGCGCTATGCCTGCGTACTATGGGTCGTCAGCTGGTTTTTGGAAGGACGATGGCTGAAGCGTTCAAATCTCAAATCTCAGATTGCCAACAGTAAATTGTGGATTCCGTTTGTCCTTTTCGGTTTGTGGTACGCCTGGAAAGCCATCTCGTTCTTCTGGTCTCCGGATCATGCGGCGTGGGCCTGGCAGATGGAGCGGTATCTGGCTTTCGGACTGATGATACCGATGGGTCTATGGGGTCTGAACGAGCACTATCGCTGGCAGACATTAGGCAAAGTGCTGATTGCGAGCTGTGTCATTGCGCTGCCGGCCTATATGGCATTTATGGCCGCCTTGTTTTACCATCCCGAATGGGTGCCGTATTTCAATTTGCCGGAGCCCTGGATTCAACACGAAGAATGGTGGACGTTTTTCGCAGAGAATATCTCGCATTTCAAGCACCGGCTATTCCTTTGCTCCGTCGAACTTTTCGGCGCCATCATTGCTTTCCGGATGTATTATAAACGTCCGGCGGTGTTGCTGCCATTATGGGCAGTGATGCTATCCTCTATTCCGCTGACGGGAAGCAGACAGGCTATTCTCTCCGCCGTGGCATTGTTCTTCGTCGGGATTATATGCAGTCTGCCGGCAGTACGACGCCGGCGGTACGGCATAGCTATTGTGCTGACAGGAGTGGTAGTAGGCGCCGGATTGCTGCATCTGCATCCGAGAATGCAGGAGTTTGAGTTATCGGATATCAAAGAGATGCGGGAGCTCAGTTATTACCACGACATCCGGTTAAATATCTGGGGAGCGGCGCTGCAGCACCCGGAGGAGTATCTGGCGCACGGTTTGGGTGCCGGGCAGAGCAGTAATTATCTACGGGAGAAGTACCGGGCGGCAGGGTTCGACCACTATGTCTACATGGGCTATCATCCGCATAACCAATATCTGGAGGAACTGATGGAAATAGGTCTGCCGGGCTTGCTGCTTTTCCTGCTCGCATGGCTCTCCTTACCTATCTGCGCACAAAAAGAAGGACGGCTAACCGCCATCCTCTTCACTACCCTGTTCCTGCTCAATATGTGTACGGACTGTATGTTCGGCCGTTTCTGCGGCATTGCCCTTTGGGCGGTAGGATTAGTGTTCCTCCTTCTCCAAACCGACTCGCAGGGTGACGAGCAGCCCGCGAGGGATGCATAGACTCATGGAGGTTCGGCTGTCCTTCATGGATGCTATACCCCGTTCATTCGTCCAATGCGGATAAGTGGGATGATCATAGGCGTCGAAGGTATATTCCGTGAGAGCCGTGCCGAAATCGTAGATATTATAGCATAGCACCTCCAGCGACATCGGTATATCGCGAACCCACCAACGTCCGGTAGCACGGAGGTCGAAATTGAAGAACGCATCTTCTCTTTTTCCGAAGGCATTATTAGCCATGTTTATTCCCTTTGCGTCCGAATGGAGCAAGGCTACCTGGTCGTGCCCGTTGACGGTCTGCGGGCGGGCAGTGAAGGTAGAGAAAGGCTGTCCGTCTTTGAACTTGCCGTTCAGCGCTATCGAGAAATACTTGCAGGCATTATAAGTCACCTGCAGACGGAGGATAAAGGACTTGTCCTGATTCAGTCGGCAGTTGCCCTGGTAGGGTTTGTCCCCTTCGCTTAATGCCACGTAGGTATTGGGATTCGCGGAGGATTCGGAGAGGGCGCCTATATTATTATGGAGCGGACCGTTGCCCAAGGTACTGAGTCCCGCCATGAGATAACTCTGCCACGAAGCCATCACATGCCATTTGCGGCCGCGATAGGTATATTTGACCGTATTGGACATATAATAAGGAGTGCGCCCGCCCGCGCGCGAGGACATGAGGTCCGGAGGCTGGGTGGTGACGGTATAACGCTTCTCTCCTTCGCGCAGGTAATACACGCCGTCCTGCTCTATCATATTGGCGTTCACGCCATCCGCAAAAGCGGTAAACCACTGATGATAATATTTGCGGATCGAATTGAGGATCGCTATCTCGTGGCGGCGGGATTTACCAAAGGTAAACCGTATCGGCAGATCGAGCACGGCATAGGAAGGTTGCTTCCTCCACAGTCCTTTCTGAGGCGTATGGTACGCGCCGCCGGTAGTAGCCAGCAGCGTGTTATCCGCATAGCGCATCTCGCCGGACATATAGTCGGCACTCAGGTAGCGCACTTCATCCCAGGTATAAGACATCCGATGGTGACTGACAGAGAGACCGAAACCGAACCACCAGACCGGCTGATACTCCAGCGCGAACTTGGCTAACACATTAGGCGAGACAACAGACCGTCCTTTTCCTAATACTATTCCATCCAACGAGACGCCCAAATGGCCGTACAGCCGCAGCCCTTTCACAGGATAATAATCAGCTATCACCATCGCTTCGTTCTCCAGCAGGCCGGAGGTGAAAGCAGAAGAATGCCAGAAAGTGGTATATAACGGTGTAGGAGCGGCATCTGCGATAGATTGCGAATAGAGCGCATTGGACCAAGCTTCGGTCGTCGGCCGGAAATGCAGCAGCGAGTTATAGCCCTCGGCATGAACACGAAGCCATGACAGCAATGGCTGATCGTATTGCACGGAGAGATTCACGCTATGCAGCCGTCCGTCGGCATACCAGGGATCAAAAGCTTCGCCGTCCTGATCCAATATATTGCGGGCAAAATCCAGGGTGTCATGCCGAAGCGTATTCAGTTCATAACTCAGCCCGGCGACCAATTTACCTTGATTAGCAAAAGCCGTAGTGCTATATAGTCCCGCCTGGTAGGCCTGCTGCTGCGCCTGTTCGTTGCGATTGAGATACAACTCCGAGCCGTAGTCCGAGCGTCCGTTCGCCACCAAGAAATAATGCAAACCGGTCTGTACTCCGGATGCTGTATTCTGTCCTTTGAGGGGAATCTCTCCGTCCAGCTGCGCGCGATAATACGGCGCAGCGTACATACCGGCAATACCGGTTCGGTCAAAGGCGGTCAACTGCCTCCGGCCGTAATGGACATAGGCATGCTGGTAATAGGATCTGCCGTAAGCAGGGATAGCGAAAGTAGCATCTGCCGTACCGGCGCCAATGACATGATTGCGCATGTCTATCGGACGTCGGTCCATCGTTCGTTCCTCGCCGGAGGAATGGAAGAGATTGATCAGCTGCCGAGTGCCGGGGGAGATACCGCCCAAATTGCCGATATTACCGGTGAGACGCAGGCTCTGGCGCTGTAAGGCCTCGTCGGTAAAGAACAATTCGCCGTCGTGGTAGTCCAGCGCCAGCGAAGTACGGTCCATTTGGGTATGAAGGAGGGTACTTCCTACCTCGAAACGGCTGTCTATTCGCATGCCGTTCAGGTGGTATTTATTCTGGCGGAAGGAATTGCCGGCAATAGAGAAAATCTGCCGGTCGCCGAGGTTCCATTCGCCGGTAGTCTCTGATTCATAGACCGTGTAGTCATTATAGTTATCCAAATAATGACCAAGGTCAGTGGTTTGATACCACTGACCAAAGAATGAAGAGGCGATCGTATCGATCCCTATGACTATGGCCTGGAGCAAGGTCATCAGCTGCCGAACAGATTATGGAAGAAACTCTTCTTGTCTCCGGCTCCCGGAGCGATATTCGGGCTGTTCTGGAGTTGCTCTATCAGTTTGCGTTCGTCTTTGTTGAGCCGCTCGGGGATATAGACGCCTACGTTGATGAGCAAATCGCCCTGACCGTAGGAACGGCCGTACTGGTCAATCCGCGGCAGACCTTTGCCTCTCATCCGCAGCACCTTACCGGGTTGCGTACCGGGGGTGATAGTGATCTTGACGTCTCCCGTGAGTGTCGGTATCTGCACTTGTCCGCCGAGAACGGCAGTAGGCATATCGAGCAACAGGTTATAAATCAGGTCGCTGTCCTGACGGATGAAATCCTTGTGCTCCTCTTCCTCTATCATGACCAGCAGATCGCCGGGCGCGCCGCCTCTGGGCGCAGCGTTTCCTTTGCCGGGGACGGTCAGTTGCATGCCGCCCATGACGCCGGCAGGGATATTGACGGTGATGATATCTTCTTCGCGCACGACACCCTGTCCGCCGCATTTGGAGCATTTGTTCTTAACAATTCGTCCTTCTCCTCCGCAGGTGTCGCAAACGGACTGCACCTGCATCATTCCGAATATACCCCGTTGCGCCCGGGTGACACGTCCCGAACCGTGACAGGTAGGACAGGTCTCGGTCTTGCCGTCGGCCGAACCGGTGCCGTGACAGTCCTTACACTCAACGAGTCTCCGCACTTTGATCTTCTTCTCGCATCCGGTAGCTATCTCCTCGAGGGTCAGCGTCACTTTGCCTCTGAGGTCAGATCCTCTGCGTTGACGCGGTCCGCGGGAACGTCCGCCGCCCATGAACATCTCTCCGATGTCTCCGATATCGAATCCGGCACCCTGGAAGATATCGCCGAAATGGGTGAATATATCCTCCATAGACATGCCGCCTCCGCTGAATCCGCCCTGTCCTCCCATGCCGGCGAAGCCGTACTGGTCGTAACGGGCACGTTTCTGCGGGTCGGAGAGCACCTCATAGGCTTCCGCCGCCTCTTTGAATTTCTCCTCAGCCTCCTTGTCGCCCGGGTTCTTGTCCGGGTGGTATTGGATGGCTTTCTTGCGGTAAGCCTTTTTTATCTCTTCGGCCGTCGCGGTCTTGGGGACCTCGAGTACCTCCTAATAATCTCGTTTTTCTGCCATACTATTCAATGATTAAACATTAATTCATTAATCATTATTCATTATTCATTAATCATTCGCCCACCACTACTTTGGCGAAGCGGATGACCTTCTCGCCGAGTTTGTAGCCTTTCTGGGTGCAATCGATCACTTTGCCTTTCTTCTCCTCGCCGGCGGCGAAGGTGGTAACGGCTTCATGTTCGTCGGTATTGAAATCGGCGTCTTCGGTCTCGATAGCATGCACACCTTGTTTGTCGAGGAAGGAGAGGAACTTCTGATAAATCAGGTCCAACCCTCCTTTTAACGCTTCATACTGGAGTTCTGCTTCCTTCCCTTCAGGGAGGGACTGAGGGTAGGCCTTTCTTGCCCGCTCGAAATCGTCTATAAGGGGCAGCATGTCGGTAAAGATCCGCTCCCCGGCGGTCTCCATCAGATCGAGTTTCTCTTTGTTGGTCCGCTTGCGATAGTTGTCAAACTCCGCCATCATCCGAAGGTTTTTGTCCTCCAGGTCGGCTTTGTCGCTCTCCAAAGCGGCTACCTGCGCTTCGAGTTCAGCCACTCGTTCCTGCGCCTCTTTGAGCGCATCCTGCGCTTCTGTCTGTTCGATGTTTTCTGTATTTTTTTTCTTACTCATATGCATAAAAATTACGTCTATGACGTATCAAATCCTATGCCACAGACGCAATAACTGCCAATTTGGCAGACAAATCAAATAATCCCGTGCTCGAGGGCAAAGCGTACCATTTCGACGGAAGAGGAGATACCGAGTTTATTGAATATATTGGTTTTATGGCTGTTTACGGCGCGCAGGGAGATATGGAATTCCTCGGCTATCTCTTTGCCCAATTTGCCGGCGCAGCATGCCTCAATGATCTGTACCTCGCGTTTTGTAAGCATGGCGTAAGTGCGTTTATTCATTTTCGCATCCACTATATCTCGAATCAGTACCGCCATGTCTCGTCCGTAGAACGGCACTCCCTCCATGACGGAATTGATAGCGAGCGGCACTTCCTCGAGCGGTGCGTTTTTGCTGATATAGCCGTCGATACCGATATTCATCAGTTGCATAATCGGGTATTCCCGGGTCTCAACGGAGAGCACGATAATCTTGATATCGGGATATTCGGTCCGCAGCCTTTTCGCCACATCCACGCCGCTGGTACCGGGCAGGAGAATATCCAGCAGGAGCAGGTCGCACGGTTTGCCGTCGGTCAAGGCATCGAATAACTGGTCTGCCGAAGCGACGCTGATGGTCAGTTCGTGCGGCAGAGGCGCCAGCGCGCTGGCTATCCCTATGCGGATCAATTCATGATCGTCCAATATACCTATATTCATACCTTACCTTTTTATCGTTCGTTCTCCGTCTGTTCAGCGGCAGGCAGCGACAGGCTGAAGGTCGTCTGTCCGTTGCCGGAACGGATATCCAGCGTTCCTTTGTTGAGGCGTATCAACTCGCGGCATAGCAGCAGTCCGATGCCAGTACCGCTTTCTCCGTTGGTGCCGATAGTCGGTTCGACGCGTGCGGAGGAATGGAGTATCTCGTTGATCCGTTCGGGCGTCATGCCGCATCCTTTGTCCCGCACGTAGAGGGAATGGGGCGTTTCGGTGCCGATCTCTATTTCGGATTCTTTGGGCGAGAACTTAACGGCATTGCTGATAAGATTTCTGAGAATGGTACGCAATGTGTCTCTATCGGCCATGACGTAGAGATGGTCGCAGCGGTTGATAATCCGGATTCCTTTGAGGTCCGCGATCGATTTCATAGCCGCAATCATCTCGACGGCAATACTGCTGAGGTCAAGGCGCGTAGGCGTCATAGGACGCTGTCCCTGCTGTAGGCGCGTGAACTCGGAGAGGTTACGCAGAAGCGCGAGTTGGTTATCGCTGCTGGCGAGCAGTTGTCCGAGGATAGTACGGAGTTGCTCGGGTGTTTGGCTGTCATGGTTATTAAAGAGCATTCTGAGCACCTGCTGCTGCGCCACCATCGGGTTCGTCAGGTCGTGCGCCAGGATGGAATACTGTCTCTCGCGGTACGCGGCAACGGCTTCTATCTCGCGTTTGCGCCGGCGCAGGAGCACGGCTACCATCGTCAGCAACGCGACGATCAGGATGAGCAACAAGAGCATCAGAACCAATATCCGTTCTCGCGCCTGTTTGAGGGCCAGTAGCTGCTGTTGCTCCGCCAGCTGGCGCTCCTTGCGATAGGTGTCATACGCCACTTGGGCGATAGCCAGTTGACGATGGGTGTCTTCATTCTGCAGGGTGTCGTACAGTATTCTGACGCGTTCAAGCCACTGCAGCGCTTCGGCATTGCGTCCCGCAGCTTTGGCAAGCCCGTAGAGACGGTCACAGGCTTCGTACTCCTGTTTCTTGAATCCGAACTCATGCGCCCGGTCGGCAGCTTCGCGGTACTGGCCTAACTGCAGAAGGCAGAGCACTTCGGTCATTTTGTTGCCCGTTTCGCGGGCGATGAGGAGCGCTTCCGTCGTATATTGTCCGGCCCGGGCGGGTTGCTCCAATGCCTCGTATATATGTCCGAGCTGCGCGAGCCGCATGCCTTCCTGGAGTCTTCTTCCGAGTGCGCGGTCGGTCTGCAGAGCCTGTTCTGTCAGCGACAAGGCTTCGCGGAGCGTAGCCGTTTTGGCAGAATCCGCCAGCGCGTCACTCTTGGAGAGAAGCACTTCGCCTAACATAGCCTGCCGCACGGCAAGGGATTTGGGGGAATACTCTTTCTCTGTTTTAAGCAGCTGCTGCTCTATATCTATCGCACGCCGGAGGTATTCCTCCGCCACATCCTGCCGTCCTGCGGAGGAATAGATGCCTGCGAGGTTTCCCAGCGAAGCGGAGAGGTCCTGCGGCTGACCTTGCTGCTCGTCGTAATGAAGACATTCCTCGCCGTAATAAAGCGCTTGCCGGTAATCTCCCAGACGATGATAGCAATAAAGCAGACAGGAGTAGAACTCACATTTCCAGCTCATGGAGTCGGCGGGTACCGCTGCCAGGCCGTCCATATTGATGGAGATAGCCGGTTCCAGTTGCCCGGCCATAGCGGCATTATAGGCGCTATCCCCCCGCGTCTCCATCTCCTCCCGCGTCATGGCAGAGAGCGCCATGACGGAGAGAAGAGCGGATACTATGAGTGTGTACTTTTTCAAATCTGCTGCAAAGATACTACAATTCGGCGACATACGCAAGAAAAATGTACCATTTGGTCATTTACCATGTACCATTTATTGGATCATTTGGTCATTTGGCTATTTGACCTTGCGCATTGTAGATACGGCCGTTGCGCTCAATGAAGAGGAGACCGTCTTTGAGGAATTTCTGATTTATGATTTCAGAGTTATGATTTATTTCCTCGAAGCCGGAGGGATCATCGGCGTTCTTGAAGACCGCAGTGATGCTGACGTTCTTGCCGTCCTCTACGGTGATGGAGCGCGGGTTATCGGTTACGCCGTCGGACCACTCCACGAACTCGTAGCCCTCTGCAGCCTGCGCCGTGATGGAGAGTTGTGTGCCTTCGGTGTACCATCCGGAGGTGAAGCCGATGATGGAACCTTGTCCTTCGGTAGCATC
>ODAI013734797.1_pt1 | contig 12342 bp, 16 predicted proteins | sample 1539321 | NCBI WGS metagenome assembly ODAI01 (sample SAMN02144231, study PRJEB22623) | gut metagenome | biome: sheep rumen | host: Ovis aries | place: New Zealand
ATTTGTTCTGGGTGTAGTGAAGGTAAATCGGGAATGCGATGTGGTCACTGTAGCGTTTGATAAGCTCTTCAATCTTCCATCGTGAAGCGTATTCCTTTGAATCATCGTTCAAGAGCATTTCGATTGCAGAACCACAGGTCTCAGCCTTATCAAAGCCATATTTTTTAGCCTCGTCGCTGTCTGCCTTGATTTCTTCGATTGCGTAGCTGTTTGTACCGTCGCTAGACCATTTGTAGATTTTGTGGCTTGCCGCCTTTCGAGTGTAAACATTGATTCTTTTGGCAGCCATGAAAGCAGAGTAGAAACCGACACCGAACTGACCGATAAGGTTTGATTCTCCGGCGTTTTTATCTTCCGCAATTTTTTCGATGAAAGCCTTTGTTCCAGAGCGGGCGATTGTACCCAGGTTGTTGTTCAAATCTTCCTCGCTCATACCGATACCAGAATCCTGAACGGTCAGAACCTTGTTAGGGTCGTCAAAAGTGATGTCGATTCTAGGCTCGCTCTTAACTCCCTTGTAAGCCTCGTCTGAAACTTTGAGATAGTTGAGCTTGTCCAGAGCGTCCGAAGCATTAGAAACGATTTCGCGAAGGAAAATATCCTTGTTTGAATACATTGAATGAATGATAAGTTTAAGAAGCTGGTTTACTTCTGTTTGAAACTGGTACTCTGCCATGGTTTTTATACCTCTATTTGAAATTTATATATAGAAAAGATAATGAAATTTTGAGAAAACGGAAAGAAAAAGTTTTAAAAATTTGGGCGCCTCCGCCTTCGGCGGTCGGGCTATCCGCCGTTCCGCTACCGCTCCATTCCCCGCCAACCATGTCTGAATTATTTGTTCGCGGAAGGATGTCTCGTATTTAAAAAGCCGATGATTTCCGCGGAAACAAACTTTTCGTTACGACACGGATGTCGGTGAACGCCTCCGGCGTGGCTACTATCTCTTGCGCATGGCTACACAAAAAAATCTCGCAGCGTAAGATTCATCGCCTTTGCGATTTTTGAAAGAGTCTCAAGCGAAGGAATTGTCTTTTTGGATTCAATATAAAAAAGATGACTTCGTGAAATACCTGAATCGACAGATAGCTGAACAATCGAAATCTTTCTTTCTGTTCTAAAACTGCGAATTTTATCTATAACCTGTTCAACTTCAGAATCCATTGTTGCTCTAAATCTAGAGTAGTGATATAGTCTAATAAGCGAAACTCTATATTTAGAGCAATTAAAAATCGTAGGAGGATTTTTATTATGAAAAAGATTGCAGCATTGCTTGCAACACTTCTGATGTCGGGTGCACTCTTTGCACAAAGTATTCCAGAAAACAGAGATTTATATGTTGGGGTATGGAAATTTGCAGAAGAAAATAATTATCAAAATGTCAGCAAATATAGCAAGCAAATTGAAAAATTCTTGAAAAACGAGATTTTAAATGACATTAAAATAAATGCAAAGACCGGTGAAAGAACTTACGAAAAATCATTTGATTTTGAAAAAGGAAACAGCTTTGATTTGGCGGATGATGAATATCGAATTTTAACCACACAAATTGATAAAGTTTTGCTGAGTTATACATTGCATATTTTCGATTGGACAATTAAAAATGACGACGGAAATATTTCATTGAAACTGAATAATTCTTTAACTGCCGTTGTTGATAAAAATGGAAATTGGACATCTTCGTCAAAATTTCAAAAGGCAAAAATTTTAAATGGAAAGCAAATTGAAAAAATGGCTACAGAAGATGTAATGAAATATCTTACTGTTTCTGATGAAGAGTATGCAAAAAATAAAAAAGAAGTTTCTTCAAATCTTGATTTTTTGATTTCAATTGTTCCAAATATGACAGATTTAATGTTAGAAGATTTTGTCACTGAAAATGATTTATACAATACAGAAACAAATGTAAACCTAAAAGTATTTGATGTAAGCAAAAACGATATGAAAGTCGAGGGATATACGCCGGATTTATATACATATAAAATTTACGGAACAAATGGTAATGCTTATCTTTGGGGCTTTTCAAACGCATCAGTATTTAACAAGGCAAAAAAAGATTCTGATTTTTCTTGTACCGCAAAAATAAAAATGATTCGATATAGAATGTTAAAAACAGAAATTTATTTTATCGTTGAATAAACAAACCAGGGCGGAGACAATTATCTCCGCCCCTTTTATCTTCACAAAAACAGGGAAATTTTTATGAAAAAACTATGCACATTGTTTTTATGTTTTATAATGTCGTTGTCAATTTATGCGCAAAATCAAAAATGGAATGTGGTTTCTCATCGGGACGATTTTAACGACAATGCAATTTACACATTCACATTGATGGGCGTTGACAATTCAAAACTTTTCATCGGGTATATAAAAAATGATATTCCGTCAAAATCAGTCGTTAGGGCAGGAATTATATGGACTGAAAAAAATTCTGCTTTTCCTTCAAAGGGACAATTCCAAATAAAATGCGACGACGGCAATATTATGGAAGTTATTTTTGATTATCCGCTAAAATGGTGTGAGACAGATGGCTTAGATACAAAAGGTGTGCCTAACAAGTCTGTTATGGAGATTACAAAATCAGATTCAATGCCTACAAGGGAATTTATAAATTTGTTCAAAAATAACAAGCGAATTACCGTGAAAAAAAATAAGACAATAAGAAAATTTGAAATTCCTAGTATCGTTGAGGCGATTGAAAAAGCAAACTTGAGTTACAAAGAATTTGAAGATGCGATTGCAAATGAAGAGTTTTAATTGAGAGGGGCTGTCCAAAAATAAATGGGCATTTTTCTTCAAAGTGTGTTATAATTGAAATCGGAGGAAAGCGTATGAGTGATTTTGCGTATGCATATTTCAGCACAGAACTGGATAAGCTGGATATTCCGTCTCTCGAAGGCATTTTTGAAAAAGTGCAGAAACTTTTGGCAAAAAAACGTGCAATTGCAGATGAAACTGGCGTTGACCCCGAAGAAGTTGAACGAATAAACGCTATATATGCAAACATTCCTCATGAAGAACAAATTGCAGCTGCTCATTCTTCTATGCGTTCTATGTGGGAGGCTGTAAAGAATGACTCGTGGTGAAATATGGTGGGTTGATTTTGGACTTGCTTTTGGAAGCATGACAATGGGAAGAAGACCCGCTATTGTCGTTCAGAACGATAATTTTAATGCCAGTAAAATTGCAACGACAGTTGTGCTACCGCTTACAACAAACACTCTTCTTGCCGAGCATAAGGATAATATACTTCTTTCCAAAAATATAACAAAACTTCCGTATGATTCTGTTGTCCTTGTGCCTCAGATTGGTGCTGTTGATAAGGAATGTCTTGTTGAAAAAGTAACAAAACTTTCTCCAGTTCAAATGCTGGAAATTTCTCATGCACTTTCAGATTTTCTGGCATTGTAATGATTCTCAATAGCTCTAGCCACAATCGGCTGGAGTTTTTTATAATGTAAACTTCGCGAATTCAGATAAATGGGAATCAGACTTGAAAACAAGGAAGGAGAAATCAAAATGAAATGTATTCGATGTGGCAATGAAACATATAAAAGCACGACAACAGAAGCCATTGAACTTGAAGGCGGAGTTCTTGTAATCAGAAATATTCCGTGTTACAAATGTGAAACCTGCGATGAAATCCATTTTACCGGTGATGTCGTGAAACAGCTTGAAAAAATTATTGCATTCGCTAAACAGCACATTCAGGAAGTTTCTGTCGTTAACTATGCGACTGCTGCGTAAGAGTTTTTATAACCGAAAGGGTATAATTTCAAGAATTTACATGCAAATCGCACCCTATCGGGTATAAAATCAATTTTACCTCGCCTCACACCTCAAATTCTTCCCACTCCCCCTTCTTCCACATCGCATTCATGCACGGCGTTGGCAATCAAAATCCCACTTTGACGAAAACTAATGTGTTTGGCTAAACTAGATTAGGATTTATTGGTAGTCTGTGACTCATTTGCCTTTTCCAGCGTAAAAATCAAATCCTCTACGGATTCCCTCACTTCCGGCTGCATATTCGTGAGAGCAAGCAGAATGTGCTTGTTTTTTTCGTACAAGTATCTTTCGTTGTTGTATGACCGTCCGCTGAGCGCGGCAATGTCGGTGTTAAAAAAATGTTCGCTTCCATAAACAAGATATTCAATCGATGTGTGCAGTTCGTACGCAATGCGCAAGGCAATGTCTGCACTTGGAATGCTGTTCAACATAGCACCATTATGTATGCTTGAATATGCGATACCCACGCGCATAGCAAAGTCTTTCCGAGAGATTCCCTGCCGGTCAAGCAAGTCAAGCACTCTGTTCCAGAAATTATCGGTCATAAAGTAATAATACAATTATGTTTTAAATTCCTTGCGAGTATGATATTTGAGTGTTAAAATAATATAAATGTGTTAATAGGTGAGTGAAAAAAATAAGAAATAATGACGATTGAAGCTGGAAACTTTTATATATTTGAACTTTCTCCTTATTTCTTCTTTGCCGGAATAGGACTTGCGGCAAGCATCTGCTGTTATATTATTCTTCTCGTTTATTCAAACACAAATATTTCTAAAAAAAATCTGCTTCTTTGTCTGCTTAGTGTTTTAGGCGTAATGGGTGGTGCAAGACTGTTCGGTTTTTTTACAAATATTGCTATAAAAATCTATACCCACGAAAAAATTGACCTGAGTGCTATTTATATGGCAGGGCTTGTTTTTTATGGCGGGTTGATTGGTGCTGTATGTGCCTATTTACTTGGACTGCGGTTTTTTTATAAAAATCAAAATACTTTGAATTTGATAAATGCTTTTGCGGTATCACTTCCGCTATTTCATATTTTTGGGCGGTTAGGCTGTCTTTTTGCGGGTTGCTGTTATGGAAAAGAATATCACGGATATTTCCATGTCAATTATATTAGAGATAATGAACTCACAGAATGTTTCCCTGTTCAATTAGTCGAATCTTGCCTTGAACTAAGCATTTTTTGTTTTTTACTTATAAAGCATGTTAAAAATGCCAGACACAGTGGCATAAATCTTCTCATCTATTATTTTCTGATTTATTCATTCGGACGCTTTATTTTAGAATTTTTTAGAGGCGACTCAAACAGAGGTTTTTTTGGGATACTTTCATTTAGCCAAATAATCAGCATAGGACTATTTATATTCAGCATAGGATTTTTAATAAAAAGTAAAACAAAAAGCGAGGTTAAAAATGAAAGTTATTAAATATTTTCTTAAATACACAATTCTATTTGGTCTAATAGGATTAGCAATCAGCGGTCTTATGTCTCTTAGTCTTATTGGATGTCATACAACATGTAAAAATACTTCAAAAGGTTACCATTACTGTTTTGAAAACTGCGAGGACGGATGCGAGGACTGTGGCGAAGGCTGTTTTGGAACTGTTTTTGGAGGATTGTATGGGTGTCTTGCTGGTTGCGTAGAATGTAAAGGAAGTGGCTGTATTGGAGGCTGTTTTCACGGATTATGGTATGGTTGCGATGACTGTGATGCCTCATTAGATGGATTTCATGGATGTGTTGAAGGATGTAAGGACTGTAGCAGTGGTTATAAAGACTGTGCCGAAGGCATAGCAGATGACTGCCATGCCGCAACTGATGATTTTAAAAAAGATGAAAAAGATACAAAACGAGCAAAAAACTTCCTTATCTACATAACATCAATTTTCGCCATAATAGGTGCGGTCTTTGGAATTTGTATTGGCATACAAGAAATAAGAAAGGAAAGAGAAAAAATAGAGGCTGCTCAAAGAAATAAAGACTTGTTAGAGGCAGTAAATAACGGTGATAAACAGATTGCACAAGCTTTAATCGAACACGGTGCTGACATTAATTATAACGGATTCATTGACAATAAGAATAGAACAGTATTGCAAATTGCTGTTGAAAAAAATGACAAAGAGATTGTTTCGCTTTTGCTAGAAAAAGGTGCAGATGTAAATTTTATATATGAACAGAAAACTCCGCTTGATTTTGCAAAAGATGCTGAAATAAAAAAACTTTTGGAGAGCCATGGTGCGAAGACTCACGCTGAAATAGAGAAAGAAGAAGCACTAAAAAGAACTATAGAACAAGAATGTAAATACAATTTGAATAATTCGGAGCATAAACTCTCGGATAGTAAAAGTGAACTTCTGCATCAAATTCTTAGTAATAGAACTCCAGAAGAGGCAGCACAAGATTTTCGAGAAGTTATGAAAAATGTTAGTACTATGCTGGGAAATGAAAGTTTGTTTGAATGAATCTAAAAACATGATTTTTCATGTTCAAATAAAACTATTTGCTAAAAAGGAGGCAAAAAAATGATTTATACCATTACTGATTCATACGGAAACAAAATGGGGTCCTATGACGGCGACAATGAAAGGGGCAAAGTCTACGACCAGAACGGAAACTACATTGGCGAGTACTGGGGACACGAGATTTTCAACAAAGACGGCATGAGCCGTGGCTATTACAACGGCTATCCAGAAGAAGCTTTGAAAACCTTGCTGTTGAGGGGGTAAAAGTAAACTGATTTATGCGGCAGGATTGCTTCAAATACAATTCTGCCCATTTTTTAAGAATGACACTTAATTGAACAGGAGAAGTTATGATGCAAAAAATTCTAAAAATTCTTGCCTTGCTTTGCTTTTTAGGAGTCTCAGTTGTTGGATGCGAGCTTAATAATTCTGAAGAACATTCTTCTAACGGAAATTCAGAATCAGGCGACTCAAAATCTGCCCCTATAATTCTGACTATTAACAAATGGAGCAATGGGGAAATTGTCAAACTAAAGAATGACAAAGTTGATGAGCAATGGTTTAAATTTGTCGCCACGGCTTCCATACAGCGAATTTATGTTAAATTGGGGACATTGGATTGGTTGCATATGTATTTGTATGACAGTAATAGAAACAGTATTGGAAGCGAACTTACCTTATATGGAAACAGTGGGAAAATTGGATATGCTTCATTTTCGCTGATTGTTGGTCAACCTTACTATGTAAAAGTAACAGATCCTAATCGTATCGGAACCTATCGTATTGGATTCACTGACTTCCCTGCACAGCCTGAAACTGTCATAACGGAATTAAACGAGGACGAATGGAAAAACGGCATTATTGTACAGCCAGCTAGTGGTGGAACAGGTGAACAATGGTTTAGGTTTGTAGCTACAGCGACCTCGCAGTATTTTTATGTAAAATTCAGCACCTGTACGGACTTTGATGTATATGTGTATGACAGCGATTATAATTTAGTAGGAAACAAATGGAATCCGTACGCAGGGTATGGACAAGGAGCGGGAACGATTAAGAGCAATTCTTTGTCATTAATCTCTGATAAAACTTACTATATAAAAACAGATAATGGCACTGGCACATACTGGCTTGCCTTCAATTCCACCAGCACAGCACCGCAGTAATAATGTGAAAAATCTAACAGCTTTAGGGTTGTTAGTAAATTCTAATAAAAACATTCATTTGGAGGAAGAAAATGAAAAAGATTATTTTTGGAGCAATATTTTTGATGTTGTGGCTGTCTGTTTTTGTTACAGGTTGTGCTTCTACAAAAAACAATGGAATGGAAATAAAGCCTGATAGCACTACAATAGTAAACTGGGAAGGCAGAAACTATGATTATCCTGCAAAACCTGAATGGCTGAAACAAATCAATAATCCAAAATCAGAATTAATAAAAAAAGAATTCGGAATTGATAAAGGCTATATCATAAAGTATGGTATTGGCTCTGGTAAAACTGAAGAATCGGCAAAAATTGCTTCAAAACTGTCCTACAATGCAATACGCGCAGAAGAACTTAGAACAGAGGTTCTTGCAGAAGCATCAAAAATTGTTAATGCAGAAGCGACTGGAAAAGCCACTATGAATGCACATGTCGATTTAACCGGGCATGAGCTTGTAACGCAGTTCTGGCAAGAAGTAGAAACTTATGCCCCCGAGGAAGATACAAAAACAAGAAAATTTACTTGCTACTCTGTATACAAAATCTCTGAAGATAACTGGAAAAAGACCCTGAAGGAATATTTTAAGGCAGTTATAGCACAAATCCCAGATTCAGCAGCGCAAAAGGAACTTGCATCAAAAATCACGAATGTCTATGAAAATACAACACGAGAAATACCGCAAGAAGAATTCAAAGAAAATATCAGCGCAAAAATAAACGCGATAGAAACAGGAACCGCAAATCCTGCCTCCCCTGCCCCAAATCCAAAAGATTTGGAATGGCTGAAAGTGTTGGAAACAGCATGCGACCTTATCTTTTAAGTCTGAATAGATATGAAAAGATTTTTGGTACTGCCCGTTTTGGTATCTTGTGTTTTTTATTTTAGTTGTGCTTCTACCAATCAGAAGCAAGTTTTTTCTAAAAATGAAAACACGGAACCAAAATGGATTACGGATAAAGGTCGCTTAGAACTTTTTCCAGCTTCATCTTATATTTCTCAAGTTGGCTACGGAAGTACGGCGCAAACGAGCAAAGAAAAAGCCGCCGCGAGTATTTCTGAATACATAAAAGCTTCTGTCGTGTCATCTGCATCTTCTCAGTATTTTTATAGAGAATCTGCAAATGCTGTGATAGAAAACAAAGAACTAAGAGAAGATATGCGAGTTTCTACGGATAATACTTTGTATAAACTTGAATACACCAGTCCGTATTATTATGCAGAGTTAGGGCAATATGTTTGCGTTGCCTTTATAAACCGTGAGCAGGCATTCAATTTCGTTAAGCCCAAACTTGAAGTTGCACGGACACAATTTCCGCCGGCATATTACACGGCATTAGAAAAAGATTCTTTGTTTGATAGGATTATCGGCATAAAGAATGCTCAGAAAATTTTACCTGATTTTTATGAAGTGTATGATTTTGCTCGTGCGATATTGCCAGAAAAAGCAAAAATCTATGAGGAAGCAGATTCTCTTGCAAGCGAATCCGTAATAAAAATGCGTGACCTTAGCAGTTCCGTTTTGATAAAAATTGAAGGTGTTGGTGATACAGATTTGCTCGAAAAATCCGGCGTAGTAGCAGAGCTTTCCAATCAGTTCAAGAAATTGGGTTTTGTAGTTGGAAACTCGCTGAAAACTAATTGCATTGCGTTGGTAGAAATAATGTCTGTTATAACCGAAACAAAGACAACCTTTGAAACCTATCCCGAAATTTACATAAGAATAATGGAAAAAGGCACGGAAAAAATTTCTTACGCTAAAAAATTATCTAAAGTTGCGGGATTTGACAAAGAAACTGTTATTCGACGGACGAATCTCGCTTTGGCAAAGGAAGTGAGAGGGTCTTTTATGGATGAATGTTTTTAAAACAAATTATATGCGGATTTTATAAGGAGTGTTTTTATGAAAAAGATTGTATCAATTTTTTTATTGCAAGCCCTTATTTTGTGTTTGGCTTTTGGTGCTACTATCAATTCTAAGGAAGGATACAAAGAATTATCATGGGGTTCTACGGTAGAAGATGCAAAAAAAGAAGGCTACAAATTAACCCTTTTGGATAAATCATATTCGGACAACTTGTATTCGCTACCTGTTGATGCATACAAAGTAGTTTCTAAAGACAAAAAAGTTAGCGCACTTCAATTCCATTATTATATGGGAAGCCTTTTCTTTGTGTCAGAAACGATAAAGGCCCAAGAATTAGACCCACAAAAACTCTCAAGTCGCTATGGCAATTTTAATCAGCGCGGCATTTCATTGGCAGGCAAGCAGTATACGGATGCAAAAATTGATAATGATGGTTCTGTTGTTAGTTTATCTATTTCTCTGTCTGCTAATTCTTCAGGCAATATCACGGCGACAATGTATGACTGGAATACATATAGGTTCATTTCGTTTGCAGGTCAAAAACTCGCAAACAGAGGAGAAAAACTGTCGATTGGAACAAAAAATTCGATTGCAGACGAACTGACGGACATGGCAAATGACCTGACAAAATCGGTGGAAGGGAACAAGCCCCGATTCGCGTTTTTACCGCTTACGACGGACTACAAAAATGTTTTGACGGAAGACTATGTTACCGAGGAACTATCTAGGGCTATGTTCAAAACGGGTAAAATTTTGCTGGTTGAACGAAAAGATTTAGATGTGGTTTTGAATGAACAAAAATTTCAGGCAAGCGGACTTGTGGACGAGAGCACTGCAAAATCCATCGGTAAGTTTACAGGTGCAGCTTTTGTGTGCTATGGAACGATAAGAGATTTGGGAGACAGGCTCATACTTAATGTCCGCGTTATCGATGTTGAATTAGGCGAACTTTTTGCCATTTCCCGTGCCACGGTAAAAAAAGACGATTATCTAAAACAACGTAAGCAAACTGCGGAAGGTGAGAGAAAATCAACAGCTTCATCAAAGACAAAAACTGAAACAAAAGTCTCTACAACAAAAACCGTTCCTATTGCACCTACAAAAACAACGACGACTGCTTCAAACAGTGCATGGAAGGTCACGAGTTATAATGACAATTTTGGAGGAGCGAAGGTCTATGTTTTTACTGTAAATAGCTCAGATTCAAGGATGTTATTTCTCAGATACCAAAAAGCCAACAATTCTGCAAACAGTAAGGTTGTTGCGGGTATTCACTGGACAACAGAAATTTCCTGGGGTCGAGACTATAATAAGGGAACATACGATATAAAAGGTACAAATGGAAAAACCGTTACTAAAGAGTTAGACGCAGACGATTTTAGATGCTTCATGAATTCTTCCGAATCTAATTATTTTATCTATGCATGGACTCCCAAAGATGGTTCTCGCTGGCTTGTAGACATTATGAAAAATAGTGACAGCGTGGCAGTCCGACATGATGGTTTATCCCGCAGATTCCAGACGTCAGGTTTGCTAAACAAAATGGCAGAATATGGCATTACATGGGCAGAAATTGATGCAGCCATATCTAACGAAGAATTTTAGTATCAGGGGAACAAATGAAAAAAATACTGTCTATACTTTTTGTGGGTATTCTTCTCTCGTTCTGTTTCGTGTATGCAGAAGAGGTATCTGGCGAAGATGCTTTGGGCACGAATCCTTTGGATGCTTTGCAGGATTTTAATAAGGAAATTGAAGAAGAAAATGAAAAAATTCTACAAGAACAAGAAGAAGAAAAGCGACAAAAAAAGAGAATAAAACAAGAAGAAAAGAGGCAAAAAGCTCAAGAAAGAGCAGAAAAACTTCAACCTAAAAACTATATAACCTTTGTTGCGTTAGGGGCAAACGCACCATTCAACATCAGCTCTAATCCAGACACGACATTGAATGACACATCTTTTCCAATGGGAATGTCAGCACATCTTGTAAGCAGTTATATGTACGTATCATTCAAAGGAACTGTCAATTGTGATTTCATAAAATATTCGAAAAAAACTTCTGCAATTATTGGCACAAATCTTTCTTTGGGACTCACGCCAATTCACAATGATTATTGGTTTATAGGACTTTACGGAAGTTTTGGATTCGAAAAAATTGAGAAGTATTCATATCCGTCCTATGGCGGAAGCGTGAATATGCTGTTCAATTTTTCTGACCGATTTGGCCTTTTTATAAATTGTGATGCAACGCACAGGGGAACGGCAGAATATAACGGCGATGAAGAAATCGCTCCTTATGAACCTTTATTCCTTAACAGTTGGAGAATATGCCCTTCCATTGGATTCTCTTATACCTTTATGAAAGGATAAAGAGTTTTGAATATCAAGTCTTATACGGAATTAGCACATGGATAATGAAAAAACAAACCCAAATCCAATAGAAAAATTACAAAGCTTTGACATCGGGGAGCGTTTGGGAGGCACTCAATTAATTATAGATTATAGAGCCATCAGCCCTACAGAATTCTATGTCATGACTTTGGGCAATGGGCCTAAAGTCGCAGCTATTCCAAATCTCAATACAAAGCTTTCGGAAAACGAAGATAACAAAATCAAAATACGATTTTTTAAACTAACCTTTGTAGAAGGAACAACATATTCCATTGATGAATTCGTAACTCCAGAAAGCATTAGTAAGGTAGCAAGTTTGTTCACAAATTCTTGAAACGTTGTGCCACAGTCTCCCATTTTATGCTATAATCATTTGCAGGAGCAAAGCATGGGAATCTATCTGAATCCGAACAATGAAAATTTCGCACGAACATTGAAACGGCCGATTTATGTAGACAAGACGATGATGATTTCGGTCGTCAATGAATTTATGGCGACCGACAACACTTATATCTGTATCTCACGCCCGCGACGATTCGGCAAGACAATTGCTGGAAACATGCTCTCTGCATATTTCTCCAAAGGTGCTGATTCCCGCGAACTTTTTGCTCCGTACAAAATTTCATC
>ODAI011729445.1_pt1 | contig 12341 bp, 9 predicted proteins | sample 1539321 | NCBI WGS metagenome assembly ODAI01 (sample SAMN02144231, study PRJEB22623) | gut metagenome | biome: sheep rumen | host: Ovis aries | place: New Zealand
CGGTGCCGTTGTATAAGCTCAACCCGATGCTGGCCCTTCTGCTGGCGGGGATGCTTGTGGGAAAGGATTGGCGCAACGCGCTGGTGCTGGCGGTGCTGATGCCGCTGGTGTCGGGTCTGGTCACCGGCATGCCTGCTGCCCCGAAGATGGTGTGCATGATGGCCGAGTTGGCCACGGTGGCAAGTCTGTTTGCCGTGCTGTCGCGTCGTTGGGCTGTGCTGCCCGCGGTGCTGACGGCTATCGTGGCCGGAAAGATGGTGTATTATGCCATGAAGGCCCTTGTCATTGCTCCTGCTGTGCTGGTGGGTACGGAATGGTGGATGCAGCTGGGAACGGTGCTTGTGTGGGGTGGACTGTTCGCCCTGCTTTACAGAAGGGATAGATGAAGAATATAGCGGTGATACTGGCAGGTGGCACAGGCCGGCGGATGGGTTCGTCGGTGCCCAAACAGTTCATGGAGCTTGCCGGTCGTACTGTCATAGAGCATTCGATAGAGGCTTTCTGCAGCCATCCTGCTGTTGACGAGGTGGCCGTGGTGGTGCACCCCGAATGGAGGGGGCGTTTCCAGGCGATTGTGGAGCGGAACCGTTGGGAGAAACTGACTAAGGTGATTGACGGCGGGAGCGAACGCTATATGTCGAGCTTGAACGCCATCATGGCCTACATTGACGAGCCCGACGATACCAACCTGTTGCTGCACGATGCTGCACGTCCATGGGTGAGCGCCGATATCATAAGCCGTGTTGCGGCGGCCTTGCAGCACAACGAGGCCGTGGGTGTGGCGGTGCCGAGCACGGATACTGTATGGGAGGTTCATCCCGACATGAACGGGGTGTGGGAAGCCGGGAACGAGAAGTTTGAGATACCGCGGTTCGTGGCTCGGATACCCGAGCGTAAGTTGATGTGGCGAGCCCAGACCCCTCAAGCCTTCCGACTGCCGTTGATACGCGACGCCTACCAGCGAGCCCTGCAGGATCCGCAGTTCCAGGCCACCGACGATTGCGGCGTGGTGCGCAAATACATGCCCGGCACCAAGATCACCGTGGTGGAAGGAGAGGAAAGCAACCGCAAGATAACGTTCAAAGAAGATATTGCATGAAGCATGTTTTCTCGGTTACAAGCAATCTGACGTTCTCTCTCATGAGGCGTATCGTCAAGGTGAATGCCTTGTCGGCATCGGATTGTGTATTGCTGTTGCTCAGGGGCTACAAGATTCCCGTCGAAATGGAGCGGACGTATGCCCACAGGGTGGAAACGACGTATAATGTCGATGTGGATAACGGACGGGTTTTTGCAGGTGCCCGTTTTTGGAGAACGCAAAAGAATATCGGCGAGTTTGACAGGCTTGTCGATGCGGAAGTGGGTGGGGAAGACTTTGTCTTTTACACCTCGGTGTGTTCGAACGATATATGCAGCCTGATGGTGACCAAGCCCAACTGCAAGGGCTTTTACATGATAGAAGACGGATTGTCGTCATATCGCGACTTTAACCCGCAGACATTCACAGGAATCCGCTACTGGGTTTATCGGCTGCTGCTAAAGCCTTTATGGCCTCGGATATTTGAAGTGAAGAACCACTTTATCGAGGATGGTCATCCAAAATATCTTGGGTGTATCGCCAGCTCCGACAGATGTTTCCCTTTGCACAGGGACAAATTACAGGTGGTGGGGAACCCGTTTGAGCCCATAGATCTGGATTTTGTTCCCGATGCAGTGCTTTCCATCGACCCTTTGTACGAGTCGCTGACAGAGAGTCAAGTGGATGTCTTGTATGGTCGTCTGGCCGAGTTTATGAAACCGAAAGGATACCGGCAGGTGGCCTATAAGCTCCACCCGCGGTTCAATGTGGCGAGCAACCGCGGGCACAAGGAGTTTTTCCTTGGGGAGCTGAACAAGTATTTCCCCGGAGCAAAGGAGATTGCCCCCTCTGGCGTGTTGGAGAATATACTAAGCAGTTGCCATGCTGATTTTTATTCCAACGATTCCTCGGTGGCCATATATGCTTCTTTGTCGGGAACCAAGTGTTACAGTTTGATGCCTCTGCTTAAAGGAACTCCGGCATATCGGGTGAACTCCTTTATGCGGGAGTGTACAATTCCAATCGAAATATGATAAAAGTCTCAGTCATACTCCCAGTCTATGGCGTGGCCGAATACATCGAGGCCTGCACGCGGTCGTTGTTGGCGCAGACCTTGGAAGAGGTGGAGTTTCTCTTCGTCGATGACCATGGGCCCGATGACAGTATTGCCATCCTGCAGCGTACCATCGAGGGTCATCCGCGGGCACACCAGTTTCGGGTGCTCACCCCGGACCATAACCTCGGTGCAGGTATGGCGCGCAATTTCGGCATCCCTGAAACCCAAGGGGAATACATCTCGTTCATCGACCCCGACGACACCGTGGAGCCCGATATGCTGGAAGTGCTTTACAACAGGGCCAAGAGCCTCGATTCCGACATCTGCTGCTGCTATATGCAGAAGTGCTTCCCCGACGGTACAACGGGAGACCTGCTCGTCAATCCCCATGTGGCAGAAGGCCCCCTGACCCACGACAGCAGGGCATACGTGCTGACGCACTATGTGTCGCTCTTCGCCTCGATGATCTACCGACGTGAGATGGTGATGGACAACGATATCCGCTTTCCAGAGGACCGGGCGGCCGACGACAGTTTCTTCGTCTCCTGTGTTTGGATGAAAGCCCGTAGTGTGGCTTATGTCGATCGACCCTTGTACCATTATCTTATCCGGCCGGGGTCGGTGACTACCACGCTGCAGAGCGACAAATACAAGAAGCGTCTGGCGGTATTCGGCAAGTTGATGGCTTATGCCAAGGAGCATGGTGTTTATGAGGAATTCAAGCCCGAGATTGACTATATGTACCTCAAGAAGGGATATCTCTCCTCCGTCGCCAACTATATCCGCAACAGCCGGCGGCCGAGTTATTCCACCTACGAGGAAATACATGAGGAACTGATAAGGCAGGTGCCCGACTATCGGCAGAACCGTTATCTCCGAGGCAACTTCGTCATGCGGATTCTGATGCAGTTGCTCCGACGCTGTCCGGCAGTGGCCACGGTGGCTCTGCGCTGGTATATCAAAAAGAATAATATAATCAGTTAGTTTCTATGGACCTTATCATCGGCGCCGGTATCTCCGGTCTTTCCTACGCAGCCGCCACAGACCATGAATGCCTTGTCGTAGAGGCAGAAGACCAGATCGGTGGCTACTGCAAGACCATATATAAAGATGGTTTTGTGTGGGACTATTCGGGTCATTTCTTCCACTTCCAGCACCCTGAACTGCGGGATTATGTCATGCAGCGTATCGACCCAGACGAGATACTTACGGTTCAGAAACACACGCAAATCCTTTATAAGGATCGCCATGTGGACTTCCCGTTCCAGATGAATATCCACCAGCTTCCGCAGGAAGAGTTCATTGATTGTCTCTATGATCTTTTCAACATACCCGAAGGTGCACCGTCGGATACGTTCAAGCAGATGCTTTATGCCAAGTTCGGACGGTCGATTGCCGAGAAGTTTCTCATCCCTTACAATACCAAGCTCTATGCCACCGACCTTGACCGCTTGGATGTCGATGCCATGGGACGTTTTTTCCCTTACGCCGACCGTGAACAGATTGTCCGCAACTTCCGTCACCCGGAAGGGAAGAGTTATAACGCGACTTTCCTCTATCCCATGCAGGGCTGCATACGTATCGTCAATTCGGTGGCCTCGCATGTGAATCAGGATTGCATCTCGCTGGGCGAACGTCTGGTCTCTATCGACCCCGCGACCCATACTGCCGTCACCGACAAGCGTACCCTGCATTACGACCGTCTGGTTTCCTCCATGCCGCTGCCCAAGCTGATGGACCTTTGCAGAATTGCTCATGACCAGGATGCCTACACATGGAACAAGGTTCTGGTATTCAACCTCGGCTTTGATGCCAAAGGGCCGGAACGTACCAATTGCTGGATGTACATCCCTGAAAACAAGTATGTCTTTTATCGAGTGGGTTTTTATGACAATATCATCGGGCAGGACCGCATGTCGCTCTATGTCGAGATAGGTTTTGGTAAGGATCAGCCTGTCGGCGATGTGGATGCCTTGCTGCAGCGCACCCTTGCCGACTTGCGAGTTGCCGGCATTCTCACCGACCAGCATTTGGTGGCCGAACATCATGTCTTGATGGATCCGGCCTATGTCCACATTACCCGTCGCTCCGAGCAGGATAAGCAGGAGAAGATGGCACTGTTGGCGCAACAGGACATTTATTCCATCGGCCGTTACGGTGCATGGAAATACTGCTCGTTAGAGGATAATATGCACGATGCCTTTACCCTCGCCCAAAGACTCAGATAATATCGAGCAATTGTGAGGGGTGGTCGATTATCGCCCGGCAGGGATAATCTTGAATGTCTGATGCTTTGTGATAGCCGAAGCCCCAGGTGACGGCAATGAAACCGATGCCGGCATTGGCCGCTCCTTTGGCGTCGTGGTCGGTGTCGCCCACCAGCAAGGTTTCTGCTCTTTCCACTTCCATTTCGCTGATACACATATCCACAATGTCCGCCTTGGTCATCTTTCCGGCGGCATCGGCACCATGCATCACAGGACAGAAGCGTTCCACACCAAAATGTTGCAGCAGTTTCAATGCGTAATCTTCTCGTTTGTAGGTGGCCACTCCCATCATCACACCCCGTGCTTTAAGCTCGGTTAAGGTGTCTTCCATGCCGTCGTAATAGTTGGCAAACAATAAAGATTCTTCGCTGTAGTGCCTGCGGAAAATGGCTGCGCCAGCGTCGGCTTCCTCTTTGCTGAGCCCGTAGTTCTCGGCCAGTGAGAGCTGTATAGGAGGACCGATGAACCGTTGCAGCTCGTTGTCAGGAATGTTTTTCAGCCCCAGCTGTTTCAGTGTGTATTGCAGACTTGCCCCAATGCCTTTTGAGGTGTCGAGCAAGGTTCCGTCGAGGTCAAACAGCAGCGCCTTCATCCAATCCGGTATTGCGTTGGGGTGATAAACGTCAGGGCTATCTCTTCTTTCAGCAGTCTCAGGTCGGCCGATATAGAATCATTCAACCTTGAGGGCGAATCCTTATGCAGTTTGTAAGTGCGTGAGTAATAGTCGGTGTCGGCACCTGTGAATCCGTCAAATCCTGCCAGTTGAACCTCTTTCACCCCTAATTTGATGAGCAGTCTTAGCACCAGCATCAGGCTGTTATCGACGTTGGTCATTCGGGTGTCGATAAGCGAGGAATAGTTCAATGTCAGGTCTGCGGGGAAATCGGGTAATGCCGTGATGTTCGATGTGATAATCATTTTCGGGTGTGCCTGCTTGCTGTCAGCCAGCATGGAATAGCGTTTTCCGTTGCTCAGAAAGATATAGTTGATAGGGTAGTTGTCGGTATAGAAGCCTACGGCTATTACCTCAACGTTGTCGTATGCAAGTTTTTCCTTTACTTGGTCGGCTTCGGTGCGGATACTTTCGCCTGGTCCCAGCAATACCACCTTTTTCTTTTCCAGGCCATCTTTGCGTAACATATCTAACGCTTTGTGGTCGTCGATGGCCATGCTTTGGAAGTCAATATAGGCCTGCTCCACCCATTTCTGGTCATATAGCAGTTTCTTCTCCGCCGGTATGCGAGCCAAAATACTGTTCACTGAACTGATGGACAATGTCTTTTTGTCCAACAGATACTTTACGTAGTTCGGATGGCAGGCCTGCATGGCCGAGATATAAAAGTCATATTTATATCCCCAGTAGTGGCTTTGATAGATGGGCATCAGGTCTGTGTCGATAATCTCCAGCAACAGGTCAAGGTTGTAGTTCTTGTGGTAGTACTGGTTCAGATGCAGTGCCAGCAATTCGCTAGCGCAGTTGCCGGCGCTTTTACCCATGCCATACACCGTTGAGTCGGCAATAAGCAGCCGGTCTGTATTCATTGACAGGAAACGACAGGTGTTGCTGAATGCCAGTTGGAAATTGTTGTGGTCGTGGTAGCCCAGTGCGATGTCGGGAAGCAGGTTGTGGTCGATCAACGAGAAATAGCGTCGCATATTTGTTTCGTCAAGCAGACCGTAGGTATCGACAATGGAGAAGGCATACGGATGAACCTCGTTGATGCGTTCCACATAGGCCAGCATCTCGCTGTCGGAATAAGCGGTAATCGAGATGGCTTGGATTGAAAGTTTGTAGCCTTTCTCTTTGACGGCCTTGCAGAAGGGCAGCGCTTCGTCTATGCGCTCTTTCTTGAAGATCACCCTGATGCCGTCGATAAATGAATCCTCGGTATGTGGCGCGATGTGGTCCAACGAGCAGGTGCCGTAGTCAATCATGGCCACTGCCATTGCGTGTTTTTTCTTTACCCCGGAGAAGATTCTGTCTGCCGCTTCGGTTGACGGCATGATACTCCTGTTCTCGTCGAAGGGTCTTCTGTCGTCCAGAAAACCGATCTCTATATAATCCACTCCTGCAGCATCTAACCGCTTGAAGGTGCCTGTGAGTACGCTGTGTCCGAAATCCCAGTCGTTCACATATCCGCCGTCGCGCAGTGTACAGTCGAGCAGTCTAATATTTGTTGCCATATTTCTCAGGGTTGTTTTTTATCATTTCCGTTACTTTCTCCAGGTCACGCGGTGTATCTACCGACAGCGATTCCGAATCCACCAACCTGTAGCGGATGTGTATCTTGTTCTCGAGGAAGCGCTGTAGCGTGACGTCCTCGATACGCTCCAACGGGCCTTTCGGTGTTGAAACAAAGAAATCCAGCGCCCGCTTGTCATAGCATTCCACCCCGACCACCTTCTTGTATTTGAAGAGCACCGTCTTGTATGGGAACGGTACTGCTGCGCGGCTCAGTAAGATGCACTCGTCGGCCTCGTTGGTCACTATCTTGATGTTCGCGGGATCTATCACTTCTGCGGGATCGGTCATGTAGCGGCACAAGCCGCCTACGTACATCTGCCCCGCTCGGGTGCCCTCTTTCGGCAATGCCGCTCGGATGACTTCCGGGCTGATCAGTGGCTCGTCGCCACAGACAACCAGATAATAGTCGCTCGCTATTTTTTTGCTTACCTCTTGGATGCGGTGCACATGGGTCGGGTGGTCGTTGCGGGTCATCACCACCTCCATCCCTTCTTCTTTACAGACTTCGGCAATACGCTCGTCATCGGTAGCCACCACAATACGGCTTAATTCCTCGAGCTTCTTTACTTGGCGATATACCCACCAGATCATCGGTTTCCCGCAGATGTCCGCCAACGGCTTCCCGGGAAACCTCGACGACGCATATCGCGCAGGTATTACGGCAGTAATATCCATAGGATGTCTATTTTTCGTTTTTGTTCCTTCTATACACCAGCACCACTGCACCCGCCATCGCCAGCAAGGTGACGATGGAGATGACGAGGCCGATGGTGTCGAGCTTGTGCATACGCGGTGCCTCGTTCTTGAACTCGATCACGTGGTCGCCCGCAGGAATCACCATGGCGCGGAGCACGTAGTTGGCACGGATGTACTCGGCGGGTTTCCCGTCAATGTAGGCAAACCAGTCCGGTTCATAGTGTATCTCGCTGAACACCGCCAGCTGCTCGTGCTCGCTGTGCGAACGGTAGCTCAGACGGTCGGGATTGTAGGGCTTCACCTGCTCCAGGGCAATCGTGGCACTGCTGTCAACGTTCCACCGTCTGCTGCCGACAGCCCACTTGCTCGTATCCACCACTGCCGTCGTTGCCGGGTTCAGGGTGTTCAAGGCTAGTATTTCTTCGTCCGCTGAACCTACCGTCGTCACTTCCTGTACAAACCATGCGTTGCCCAAGGCTTCGGGATTCCGCTGCACCTGTCCGTTCTGCATGACGATGTAGCGGGTGTTCAGCATGTTCAGCACCTGGGGCGCAATGCGGCCGCTCAGGTAGAAGTCTATTAGGTTCTGGTAGCGGCTCAGCTTTGCGGCGCTGTATCCGCCCACTTGGTTGTGGAATGCCGAAGGTTTGCTGTCGTTGTAGGTGTTCACAGCCAGGTTCAGCACGCGGTAGTCGTGGTCGCCGTAGCGGGCTGCCTGCTCGTCCAGGTCATAGTCCCATTGGTCGCGACGCAGCTCCAGTTGGCGTTTCTCCACAAAGTTGTCGTTGTTCAGGTAACGCCTATCCACGCCCCAAAGATCCACCACTGCCAGCACCGCGATGACTGCAATGATGGGGGCCGTTTTCTTTATCTTGTCGTTGTTATAAAGCCATAAGGCAGCGGCACTGAGCACGATGAACACCAGGCTGCGCCAGGAATCGCTCCGGAGCAGGGCGGCTCGGTCGCTGGCCAGGGTGCTGAAGATAAGACCCCACTGCGGTCCGTACTGCGATTCCATCTGGGCGTCAGAAGCGCCGCTGAAGCTGAATCCCGACGAGGCTATCAGCACCCCCAGGATGAGCACGGTCAGCACGCCGGTGGAGACGTACAGCCCCACATTGACCCGTTTGCGGTCGCGTTCCGGGTTGAACACGGCCTTCAATGTCAGCACAGCCATGATGGCCATGCAGGCATTGGCAAGCACCAGCGCCATGCTTGGCGTGCGGAATTTGTTGTAGAAGGGCACATGGTTGAACACCCATCCGTTGAAGCCCTCCAGATTATGTCCCCACGACAGCAGGATTGCCAACAGGCTCGCTCCCAGCAGCCACCACCGTTCGGGTCCTTTGGTGACCATCATTCCCATCAGGAAGAGCAGTATCACTACGGCTCCGAAATAGACCGGCCCCGAGGTGAACGGTTGGTCTCCCCAGTAAAGCGGCGCCTGACGGCTGCGGAAGGTCTTGTAGAACGCGCTCTCCTCACTCACCTTTTCCCCGCTGCCGCCTCCCAGGGCTCCAGGCACCAGAAGTGTGTAGGTCTCTCCGATGCCGTAGCTCCAGTTGAACGCATAGTCGATGTCCAGTCCGTCCGCCGTGTTCTCCGCCCGTCGTCCGCCGTTCTCGGCTCCGTACAGGTCGGCGGGAGTCACCGTCAGCTCGTTCCCGCCTCGCATCGTGTAGCGGGCATACTCCTCGTTCACCAGCAGCAACCGGGCGTTGCAGCCGAAGGCAAGCACTGCCCCCACCGCCAAAATGCCCGCCTTCAGCAGGAAGGACTTGAAGCGTCTCTTGAGAAGGGCATACACCAGATAGGCCAGCCCCATCGCCATGCATCCCAGGGCGGTGTAGAAGGTGATCTGTATGTGGTTGAAGGAAATCTGCAGTATCAGCGACAACGTGAACAGCAGGCAGCCCCACAGCACACGCCGTCTGCGACGCTGCCTGTCGAGGTCCGCCTCGGTGGCGCTGCTCAGCGTCAGGTACATCCCCGCCAGCACCGGTGCCATCATGCTCATTGCCCATGCCTTCGTGATGTGGCCTGCCTCAATGATGATGATATTGTAGCTGCCCAGGCCGAAGGCCAGTGCGCCTGCCGCCGCCAGCCACGGGCTCGCGCCGAAGGCCAGCATCGCCACATAGAAGCCCAGCAGGTACAGAAACAGCACCCCTATATTGCGCTCCCATCCCATCGGTCGCATGATCAGCAGGTTGCGCAACGGCTGGAACACCGTGTGCGGCTGGTCCGTCGCTATCTGGTAGCCCGGCATCCCGCTGAACATCGACGGTGCCCAGTTGGGTATATGCCCCGTGGCTTCCTTCGCCTTCATCTGCTGGTACGACATCGCCGCCGACTTCTGTATGTCGCCCTGCCGTATCGCTTTGCCCGACAGCGCCGGCGCCATATAGGCACACGCTATCGCAAACAACCCCACAATCACCCCTGCATGAATCCAAAAACTTTTCTTCATATATCGATTTCTAAAAAGTTAACCGTTTGACTTTACTTGGCACTTTCCTCCGCCCTCTTCACCGTCGGATATTCCACCCTCACGTGAAAGATGCTCATCATCTTTTCCTTCAGCAGTTTGCGTATGCGGGTGATGTCTCCGTACGACAGCGGGCAGTTGTCCAGCTGGCCCGACGCTATCTTACCGTCTATCAGGCGGTCTATCAGTGCGTCCGTGCTCTCCTTCGTGTGCTGCTTCAGGCTGCGGCACGCCGCCTCCACCGTATCCACGATCATCACCACCGCCGTCTCGCGGCTGTAGGGCCGGGGACCGGGGTAGCGGAACTGTGCCGCGTCGAAGTCGCCCTCCGGATGGCGTTCCAGCTCCTTCGCGTAGAAGTAGCCCGTGTAGGTGGTTCCGTGGTGGGTCCGGATGAAATCCTGCACCTCCGACGGCAGGCGGTATCTCCGCGCCAGCTCCAGCCCGTCTGTCACGTGGCTCGTGATGATCTGGGCGCTCTCCGCGTAGTCCAACTCGCTGTGCGGGTTGAAGTCCGACGTCTGGTTCTCCGTGAAATACTGAGGGTTCTTCACCTTTCCTATGTCGTGGTACAACCCTCCCACCTTCGCCAGCAGCGCGTTGCCGCCCACCTCGTTCACCACATCCTCCGCGATGTTGGCCACCTGCACCGAATGCTGGAACGTCCCGGGCGCCCGGCGGCTCAGCTCACGCAGCGCCTTGTGTCCCGTGCTGCTCAGCTCCATCAGCGTCAGGTTCGTCGTCATGCCGAAGAGGTTCTCGAACAGGTAGATCAGCGGGTAGGAAAGCAACGTCAGGATGGCGTTCAGGAAGAAGATCAGGTACTTCTCCCCGTTCAGCGAAAGCAGGTTCGTGTCCTGGCTCAGTACGCCCGCCGTGTAGATGAACGAGTAGCTCGCGAAGATCACCAGCGACAACACGAAGAACTGGCTCCTCCGCTCCAGGTTCCTCACCGCTATGATGCTCATCATTCCAGTCACCAGCTGGTAGAAGATGAACTCGAACGAATTCGGCACCAGGTTGGCCAGGATGATCACCGTCGTCAGATGGATGTACAGCGCCACGCGCATGTCGAAGAAGACCCTCATCAGGATCGGCACCACGCACAGCGGCACCAGCAGCACCCAGTCGGCATTTGTCCTCACCACCAGCGCCTCCACGGCCGACATCAGCAGTATGATCAACATCACGAACATCACCTTCCTGTCGTCCTCCAGTATCGGGTGACGCGTGTTCTTCAGGAACATGTAGAGCGCCACGAAGGCGATCACCGCCAGCAGCAGCTGGCCGCCCATCTGGCCCGCCAGGCTGTAGCTGTCCGAGAAGCGTCGGTCGTTCTCCGCCTCCAGGCTCTTGATCACCTGCGCCTTCTCCGCCGTCACCTCCTCGCCCTTGCCGATGATGCGGTCGCCCGCCATCACCATCTCGCTGCGGTAGCTCAGCTGCGACAGGCGGCTGTCCAGCTCCAACGCCGTGCGCGACTCGTCCAGCACCAGGTTCGGCGCCAGCACGCTGTCCCTCAGCAGCCCCGGACCCAAGTCGGCGGATGTCAGGTACTCGCCGCTGCGGTGCATGCTGCCGACGGCACCCTCCAGGAGCACAATGCTGCGCCCTTCCAGGCTTCCCACCCCTTCGGGGCTTTCTATGTAGCCTATGCGATAGACGCTATCCACCTGGCGCCTCAGCCTCTTGGCCTCCGCACTGCCGTTCTTCTTCTCCAGCTCCTTCACACGCTCCAGCGCCCGGCCATGCGCCGTCGAATCCACTCGGTAGTACAGCAACGCACGCTGACGCTCCGCCGCCTGCTGCTTCTCCACCTCGTCCGACGTCATCAGCACCGCGAAGTCGTACGGCGCCGCCAAATCGGCGCCGCGCCACACCGCACCCACCTTGTAGTCGTAGTGCTCCCCGTGGTGCGTGTGGGGGAACATCACCACAATCAGCACCGACGTCACCACCATCGCCGTCACCCGGTACAGCAGCGACAAATGCTTCACTATTGCTTTGAGTATCTTGTTCATCCTATTCTTGTCGGTCAATAAACAAAATGCAAAGATACGCATTTTTTTTAATATAAGCACAAACAAATTGATTGTCTCGGGGCGCGATATAAGGTTTTCCTCCACCAGAAGACCGGACTCGCTCCTTCACATCGTCCGGAGGGCTCGTGTAGGGGTACGGAGGATGTACTTAGGATCCATGGAGGATCTATGGAAGATCTATGGAAGATGACCTGCCAAACCTCTGGTTTATTTGTGCTTACAAGCGATATTTTTATACAAGTCTATCAATATCAGCCACATCCTGCATCTCTAAACAGGAGGTGTAAAGCAAGCCCATGGCGGCAGCTGCCGCCATAGGCTCACCGATTTCCGGCACAGAACATGGAAACGTTTCCCGCCTGCTACCGCCGCACGATCAGCTTCTTGCCGACGGTGCCGGCGGGGGTGTGGAGGTGGAGGATGTAGGTGCCGGCGGGCCAGCGGCTCACGTCGAGGGTGGCCGTGAGA
>ODAI012290061.1_pt1 | contig 12339 bp, 9 predicted proteins | sample 1539321 | NCBI WGS metagenome assembly ODAI01 (sample SAMN02144231, study PRJEB22623) | gut metagenome | biome: sheep rumen | host: Ovis aries | place: New Zealand
ATGCGGCGGTTTCGACTGCCTTATGACGGGGGATGTGCAGAATGCCGGGGAGGAGAGAATGGTGGAATGTCTGAGGAAGGTGGGATATAGGGCGGAGATTCTGAACCCTTTATCTGCTTATTGATAAAGAATTGTATTAAAAAAGCGCATATTATTTTTTTCAAGGTTTATCATTGGGAGTTGTCTTTAGATGAGGAACGTGTGGCCTGGGGTGGAGCGTAATTCGGTTAGACGATCGTGTTTATATAAGGTTTCATAATAAAATGAGGACGTATGAAAAATGGACTCTCATTCTTCACACGCCCCTTAAAAAACTAAGCTGTAAACAATAATTACTCTATGAGAGTATTTCAAAACAGCGAACTTATTCTTCTTCCATGATATCTCCTATAAAAAATGACGACTATATAGAATACTATTTAAATTTCCAAGATATTTGATATTTGTATCCATACACAGGGAAAGGTTCTTCTATATAAATTTCTGCATAATTCCTTTTATTTGGTTTTGGTTTTTTATAACGCAACTTTTTACCAGTGTGCAACCCCTCTTCTAAAATAGGAAAAGTAGATGCACCATTATCATACACCAAAAATCTAACACTATCAATATCAATTTTCAAATCTTTATATAGCCTAACTCTTATGATTAAGAGTTCAGTACACTCAACGATACTTGCAGAACAAAAGGGAAGTGCTTCTCTGTTTGGATCACTAAGGTTGTCAATCAAGATATTGATATCTTTTGCTTGATTTTTAGGAGAAGGTGAGAAAAACACTGTATAGGTATACCATGTTGTATCTCTACCAAGGAATAAGTTGGCATGAGCAGGAGATAAACACTTTACATTAAACTCGCTTAGCTCTTGTGCTTTTGACCATCGAAATTTGCTTTTAAATTCAGAAAAACCATCTACTTTTGGAACTAAAGTGATATTCTTTTGATACTTCATAGATTCCAATGAAACATATGTGTAGATTATTTCTTTCTTTTTTAATTGGTAAGGCAAATCCGGCCGACGTATAAAAAAGCTAATATATTTAAATGGCGTATACCATAGGCGCTTATTTGGTCCAATTATAAAGATTAGAAAACTAACTAAAGAAATAATTGCCCAAAAAGTCAGCTGAGGTGTAATAACAAGTTTTTTATCATGTAGAAACCCATTTATAGCTTGCACAATTGTAATTACACTGCTAATGAATCCAATTGCAGCAAATAATTTTTTCATCGTAGTAACCTTCCAATCAATATTGAAAGAATCAACTATTAGTTTCGTCTTGCATATGAGCCATTACGATTTCTGCCTTTCTTTTGGGTGTTCCAATATATGGAATAATATCATCTAAAGACTTCACCATATCGACATGCGGCTTTCCATACAAATGTGAAATCTCATGTTGAAAAACATTAGATTTAAATCCCTCTGCAATTACTTCTTTATGGATACCATGAATGTCTTGGTATAATACCTTAATTTTTTTATAGCGCTCTACTTTTGCACTGATGTTAGGAAAGCTCAAGCATACTTCATCGCTTACGACAATTTCGTCTGATAAAGGAATAACTTGAGGATTAACAAAGACTAGGGGTTTTTTTGCATCTCGTTTTAAATCTATAACTGAAATCTTTTTTAAGATTCCCACTTGGTTAGCAGATAATCCAATACCAGAGTTGCCCGCATATAATGTTTCAAACATATCTTCAATAAGCTTATGAAACCATTCTTCTGAGAACTCTGAGTCGGTTACATCTTCGCATTCTATTCGAAGACATGATTTTTGATTAAAAAGATACGGCTGGTATAATTGTATTATTGGTAATACTGACATTTTTCCTCCTAAATAAAATTAATACTGCGCACAAGATGCTCCTTAATACTATCCAAGTAATAATTATTATCAGATGAATATGTACTTCGTGTAAGTAATATTAATTATCTGAAGATAAACATATTATAGCAACAAATACATGCGAGTTCAACTGTTGTAGATTCTTTAAGTGTCAGTATAATATGTGTAGTTACCATTCGCGGGCATTGTTTGTTAGATAAAAGAATAAAAGAGTAACTGCACTAATATTAAGCGGTAAAACAACGTGCTATATAGACTGTACCTGTTTTGAAACGTAAGTGTGTGGCTTATCAGTCAGGCTTTATTTGTTTCAACGAATCACAATTATACAGATTTATATCTGCTTGAAAATGTAGTAGTAACAATATCAATGTGCATGATAGAAAGGCGTCATCAACGACAGCACAGAAGTGGTATTTGAACTGATTCAATTGGTCTATACTATATTATGAAATCTGCAACTCTTCGATAAAGTACCATTTGTCGAAGAGTTGTTTTTATGTATACGTTAAGGGCTGAAGTCCTTTTACATGAGTGCTTCAGCGAAAAGTTAGCATGAAAAGTATAAGTAGAATTGTATATATATTAGCATTTTAGTTTCTTTTATCTGGTGTAATAATACAAAGAATGATATTATTACGTGTAATAATAGTTGCAATACATGAAATAACATTTGAAGTGCTAAGCACTTTAAATGAATGTATGTAAAAGCAATTCATACCATAGAACGGAGTTAAGGAAGTAACTCTATAATAACGATTAAGGAAAAATAGGATGAAACCAAACGAAGCAAAACTATTGCAGTTACTATCAAACAATAATGTTACATTCTTCATACCGCCTTACCAGCGAAATTATGAATGGACAGATGAGCAATGTAAGGTGTTTCTTGACGATGTTATTAAGACATGCGAGCTGAATCTTCAGGGTAAGAATGTTGAACACTTTTTCGGAACAGTAACATATTTTCAAAATGAAGCAATTTTTGGACAACCCAACAGAATAGTTTTGATTGATGGACAGCAAAGGATTACTACAACAATGTTGTTCCTTGTGGCGTTACGAGACAGTTTGACAGATGGGGGAAGCAAGGAATTCATTGATAGTAGATATCTTAAGAATAATAATGTACATGGTGATAGCGAATATAAGATAAAACTCAAGCAGGTGGAAACTGACTGGGGGGCTTATCGAAGCATTATCTTGTCAGATCCAGTAGGAGATACAGAAAAGAACGCTGCTGTTTATAGAAACTATAAATATTTTATAAGTAAGCTCAAAGAATATGAAGAGAATGGTGGGAACCTTGGTACGTTAGTTGAGAAAGGGCTAAATAAATTCAGTGTGATTACTGTTGAGCTTGAGCCAGGAAAAAATGAATGGGAGAATCCTCAGGAAATTTTTGAGTCTATGAATTCTCTTGGAAAACCCCTTTCTCTTTCAGACTTAGTTAGGAATTACCTCCTCCTCGGATTAAATCCTGATACACAGGACTTTTTGTATAGCCAATATTGGATGAAGATAGAGAAAACTATTCCAGGAAAGGTGTCAGGTTTCATTCGAGATTATATGCAAGCTCATGAGATGCGTTCACTACTGAAGGCTTCAGAAGCAAATTACAAAGAATTATATAGTATTTTTAAAAGTATATTTGCAGAGTGTGACTCTCAGACGCTTTTAAAAGACCTTTCTGAATCAGCTATACTATATGCTTCCATACTACCAGGGGGGACAACAGGGGATAATAGAATAGACAAACTGATACAAGACCTTGGTAGGGCCAATGCAACAACAGCGTATTCGTTCCTTCTTGCGCTACTACGTACATGGAAACAAGGAGGTTTAACTGCACAGGGGGTAGTTGATATCCTGGAAGTTTTCAGGATTTATTGTTTAAGGAGACGACTTATTGCCCTGTCTCAAGCAGAGAATAAGAATTTTCCTATGCTTGTGAGACATATTCCTGAACTTCAGAAAGCGCCAAACAAAAAACAAAAGATGTTTGAGATACTATCTAATCAAGAGAGTAATCTTCGACTCCCAAATGATATAGAATTATCAAGAGCATTGGAAACAATGAATTTCTACAATTTCCGGTACTGTAAATTTTTCTTGGCGCTGATAGAAGAACAATTGACAAAGAGCAGACCAGATCTATCGGATGAACATCTCCAGATAGAACATATCATGCCTCAAAAGCTTAACGAGGACTGGGAAAAAGAGATAGGGAACGATTTTGAGACTGTGCATCAAGAATATGTACATACAATAGGTAATCTAACTCTGATTAGACATAATCAAGAATTGGGACAGAAAAAATTTATTGACAAGAAAAAAACATACAGTGATAAAGCAGGTCTTCAAATAGCCAAAACGAAAATTACAGATGTTGATCGATGGGATGAAAAATCGATAAAAAAACGTGCAAGATGGATGATAAAGTATCTCGTAAATGATGTGCTGCCTATTCCTGATACAATGAGGAGAATTAATAATTTTTCTGTAAAGGAAGGAAAGCGCCTTTCATTTCAGGAGCTTCAGCTTATAGGTCTGGACATCAATTTTATCGATGATCCCTCCATTCGTGCGCACGTTGTTGGCGATAGAGATGTTGAATTTGAAGGGAAAAAGTGGAAATTATCACCTCTTACGAGGGAAATTCAAACAAGACGAGGTAAGCTTTCTCCTTCCGGTGCATATTCAGGTGCACAGTATTGGGAATATGATGGAATAAGACTTTCTGACATAATGTGAGCCTTACAAATACTGTTTGGCCGCTTTAATATTTGCTTTAGTATATGGATAGCATTTTGGATAATTGATGAATAAAAAACAAGCTTAGTATAAGACTTTCTATCGAAGAGATGAAAAAGGATTCCTGTTGCCGGGAAGGCAGCGGGAATCCTTTTTTGTTTAAGCTGCCTAAGTTATCGCCCAATATTTGATATTTTATGATAGAATATCATCAAAAAGGGATTATCAGAACATAAGGAAAGAACTATGGCATATGGAAAAACAATAGAATTATATCTGGTCAATGGCACTGCAGACAGTATCATAACAGCAGAGCTGTCAAACTGGAATGGAAAGGCTATCAAGATTCCTCGTATAGCAGTTCCCTCATGTAAGCGAGAGGATTTATGTGATGCCGGTGTTTATTTCCTTTTTTGCAAGGAAGATGATGGAACGGATGCTGTATACATTGGAGAGGCTGAGAACGTTAAGGAACGCCTTGTACAGCATATTCGCGATAACCAAGCAGATAAAGAGAAATTCTACTGGACCACGGCGGTCTTGTTTACTGGGCGTGACCTGAATAAAGCTCTGATACGCTATTTAGAAAACCGACTTGTTGAAATAGCACGTGACAGCAACCGATATAAAGTTCTTACGAAAAATACGTATAAGAATACTGTCATGAAAGAATCGCAGGTGTCTGCGATGGATGAGTTTATCGAGAATATAAAAGTCCTGATTAATGCATTAGGTTATAAAGTTCTTGAGCCACTCGTGTCACAGAAAAAGACAGGTACAGATGGTGATGTTGGTGTTGTGTATTCTATGTCTACTACGTCTTCTAATGCTAATGGCACAGTTACTTCTGAGGGCTTTGTTGTATATAAAGGGGCTGTAGTTAATATAAAAGCGGCCCCTTCTTTACCATCAGGAATAGTGAAGTTGAGAGAAAAGCATTTTTCGGAAGGTCGTGTAAAAGATGGTGTTACTACAGAGGATATATTATTCAGCAGTTCTTCGACCGCGGCTTCCTATATTAGCGGTTTTCGTATGAGTGGCCCTAAGAATTGGAAGACTAAAGATGGAAGAACTCTTAAGGATATTGAATCGAGCGAGACGAATTCTTAATACAAATTGGATTTATTCTATTTTTTAAAAATGAAATGAGGATTGCAGTCAAGCATAGCAATGATGTTTAACGGATTGATTTTACAGGATAGGAGCTTTCGTATGGCAACTCAAAAAGTAGTTGTAATTCCAGATGGGAAAATTTGTGATTATATTGATGGGAGTTTTCGTAATGACACACCCGAAGAATATGTTCGGCAGACTATTGAAAAAAGGCTTGTCAATGAGCATAAGTATTTGATATCACAGATTAAGGTTGAGTATATACTTCAAGTAGGATCTCGAAAACCGAGAGCAGACATTGTTATATGGGAAAAAGGTGTTGAAGAACAGACACAAGGTAATGTTAAGCTCATAATTGAGTGCAAAAAGGAGACTGTTGATCCTAACAACGCAAAAGATGGTATTGGGCAACTAAAGTCCTATATGTCTGTATGCCCTAATTGTGAATGGGGGATGTGGACGAATAGTGTAAACAAATTTGTATTTCGTAAGATGATTAATGAAAAAGGTAATATTGATTTTATGGAATACAATGATATACCCTCAGCGGATGGTAATCTCGACGATGTGAATCGCCCTTCCAGGAAAAGTCTCAAAAATGCTTCAGACGATAATCTGCTGTTTGTATTCAAAACATGCCACAACCATATATATGTGAATGACGGATTACAGAAGCAGCCGGCATTTTTTGAACTTTTGAAAGTTATTTTTTGCAAGATCGAAGATGAGAGAAATATTCCAAATCCACTGGAATTTTATACAACTTCTGAAGAACGTTCTAATCCGGATGGTCAGTTAACAGTTCAGAAGCGCATTTCTAATATTTTCCAACGCGTTAAGAAGCGCCATGGAAAGATTTTTGATGCTAATGATGAGATTAAATTGACTCCACGTAGCCTCGCGTATATTGTTAGTGAACTTCAGAGGTATAGTCTGCTGAATACGAACATTGATATCAAAGGTAAGGCTTATGAAGAAATTGTAGGAGCCAATCTTCGCGGAGATCGTGGAGAGTTCTTCACTCCACGTAATGTAATGAAAATGACTGTGGAAATGATTAATCCACAGCTAAATGAGCGAGTCGCGGACACTTCATGTGGTACCGGAGGCTTTGTTGTCACGGCTATGACACATGTTATTCGACAGATCGAAGAGCGGTTTGTTGCGGAACTGGGCATTGAAAAAAATGATTGGGACGCCGATACCATCAGAGCATATCAGGATAAGATTTCCGAAGTTGCGGGTTCATATTTCTTTGGGTTTGATATCAATCCAGATCTTGTTAAAGCAACAAAGATGAATATGGTCATGAATAATGATGGAAGCGGAAATATTTTGCAAACAAATTCTCTTCTTCCACCGCATCAATGGACTGACGAATTCAAGACACGATTGGCAGATGCTCTTGGAATACATAAGTCAGCAATTAGGAACCATAATACCATTGCTTTTTTTGATGTGATCGTGACAAATCCGCCTTTTGGTAGCAAGATACCGATTAAGGATAAGAATATCCTTGAACAGTATGATCTGGCTCATATATGGGAGAATGACAAGAAATCGGGTACATGGACGATGACAGACAGGCTGCAGTCTTCTGTTTCACCCGAGATTCTGTTTATAGAACGTTGCACACAATTTCTTGTGCCAGGAGGGAGGTTGGGGATCGTTCTTCCAGACTCCATTCTTGGATCACCAGGGTTGGGATATATTAGGGAATGGATGATACAAAATCATCGCATAGTTTCAAGTATAGATTTGCATGTAGATACATTTCAGCCTCGAAACGGGACACAGACGTCTGTGCTCTTTCTGCAAAAGAAGACACAGGAACAGAAGGATAAGGAAGAAAAGAGCGGGCAGATGGCTGATTATAATATTTTCATGGCGATGGTCGAGAAGATTGGTCATGACAAGCGCGGAAACCCGCTCTTCAAGCGTGATAAAGAAGGAAATGAAATTCTTGTTCCTGATAAGAACAATGTTCTTGTCATGGGAGAAACGGGTGAAGGAACAAAAACAGTCGCTCATGAGCAGAAGGTGAAGATCGAAGACGACCAGACACCAGATGTGCCTGCTATCTTTGCTGATTGGAAATTGCAGGAGGGATTGTCATGGTGAATGGAAGTTTGGCAGCGGATTTACTAAAAGAAGGTGTGAAAGAAGTTGAGATTTTAGAGTCTCCTGTTAAATACTGTACTGTGACACTTTCTGATGTGATAGCCAGAGGAAAGCGACTGGAAGCAAGTGTTTTTGATGTAGAGGCTAAACATGCTCATGATATTATAAATCATGGAAAGTATCCTGCTATTTTTATTGGCGGGAATAAAGGTTTGATTGAAGAGGCATACTATCCAGCACGATTTAAGCGTATTTATTGTGATGCTGGATCTGGTGAGCCGTTTTATCTTCCATCACAAATGACGGATATATATCCTAAAGCCGATAAGTATATTTCACCTCTGACAAAATGTAATATACCAGAGTTAAAATTGAAGCCAAATTCACTACTATTGACACGTTCTGGAACGGTTGGTACCGTATCATATGTTTCTAAAACATTAGAAGGAAAAGTGTTTTCTGATGATGTCATACGTGTTTCCTTTAAGAATAATATTGACCTCGGTTATGTGTATACTTATTTGAAATCGAAGATTGGTAATTTAATTCTAACTACTAATGCATATGGAGCAGTTATTACACATATTGAACCAGAGCATCTTGCTACTGTTCCGATACCAGATGCTCCATGGTCAATTAAGAAACAAATTAACGATGCTATTATCAGATCATATGAATTGCGGGATGAATCAAACATTTTAATCGATAAAGCAACAGCGTTACTTGTAAAAGAACTCCAATTTCCAAACATTAAGGAATTCAATGTTGCGCTGTACAAGAAGAACGCGGGAGTAGATACTTTCAACGTAAGATTGAGCGCTCTGGAAGGCAGAGTAGATGCATCTTATCATGTTCCGATTGTCGATGCGATCGTGAGCCACATGAAACAGTATGCCTCTGAAGTTACGACGATTAGTGATAGCAGAATAAGTAAAGAGATAATATTGCCTGGCCGCTTTAAACGTATATATGTTGGGGAAGGATACGGTAAGATTTTTATCGGTGGAAAACAATTATATGAATTAGATCCAACGAATAAAAAATATCTTTCTGTTAAGCATCATGCAGAAAGAATTGAAAAGCAACTAACACTACATGAAGGCATGACTTTAATCACTTGTAGCGGGACAATTGGTAAAGTAGCTCTTGTTGGAAAGCATTGGGAAGACTGGACTGCGAGTCAACACATTATACGTGTTGTTCCTGCGAGTCGGGAGATTGCTGGATACCTAAGTATTTTTCTTGCATCAGATTATGGGTATCCGCTGATAACTCGCTATACGTATGGCTCTGTTGTAGATGAAATTGATGCTACGCATGTTGCAAATATTCCATTTCCAATCCTGAAGAACGCTGCTGTTCAGAAACAGATTAATGACTTGGCACTTGAAGCAAGTGAGAAGCGTTATCAGGCGTACAAATTGGAACAACAAGCTCTTCAGCTTGTTGATGAGAAAGTATTGTTTGTAAAATAATACAAATGAATAATATAAATAGCACAGGAACCCCACAAATAAACCGATGACAGTGTTGAAAATTAATAGTTGATTTTTCCATATACTAAAGCTCTGTTGTACATACAGTACAACGGAGCTTTTTATTAGATAAAATGCAAACCAAACAGTTGACAAACGTTCGTTCGAGATATAATATTTTCTTGACGGGAACAAACGTTTTGATAGAAAGAGCGTGGTGATATGGGAGAGAATGAAAGAATTAATTTTGGGAAGTACTTAGAGCAGCTACGGAGGAGCCGTGAGAGAACGCTGCGTGAGACCGGTAAGGCGATCGGTGTATCGCCTCAATTCTATAGCGAAGTAGAGAAGGGGAGAAGGAATGTTCTGACGAAGGACAGGATGGAGAAGCTGGCAGGCTACCTTGTACTAAATGAGGAGGAACGTCATACTCTCTACGATAAGGCGAAGGATGCAAACAATGCGGCACTTCCCATGGACTGTGAGGATTATGCCGCGGATCATGCATTTGTTGCTGAAGCGCTACGATTGTCCAAAGCGACCGGTGCCGGCGAAAAAGAATGGCAGCGGCTGTTAGATGACTTAAGGGCTCGGAAGGGATAATTAATGTACATACCTACTTTCAGAATGAAGTGGAACGGCTGTCCAATACTTAGCAACGAGGAAATTGAGCGAGATGCTGAATGCTTCATTTATGATTATGATAAGACTCTATTAACAAATCCAAGAGCTGTAGATATTGAGAATTTTATGGAGTACTATCTCGGGCTTACCCCGGAATATACATATTTGACGCAGTGCGGGTTGATCCTTGGCAGAATGGTCTTTAATGACACGAACAAGCTCGCGGTTTATGTCCCGGAAGAAAAGAAGGCCGATTATATATTTGCTAAGCGGGGAACCGTGGTGTTCGACAATACGCTGTTATCCGATAAAAACGAGGTGTGCCTGCGATCGACTGTGGGTCATGAATGTGCCCATTGGATTTATCATCAAGCGTTCTTTACGCTGCGTCCGAATAGGACAAAAACGATTGATATTGCCGATCAGGGAATAACGACTTGCCGTGAGACAGACATCGTTGGCAGCAGGCATCGGCTTGTCACAGACCATGACTGGCTGGAGCACCAGGCAAAGATGTTCAGCGCTTGCATTCTGATGCCGCGCAGCGCATTCATACGATATGTGATGGCACCGAAACTTCGGAACTATGTCGAGAACTGCCCGGCTGAATGGGACTACGATAACGTGCTCGCGACATATGCATCTGCAAGGTTTAATGTATCGGTAGAGTCAGCTAAGATACGGTTATTCCAGCTTGGCATGGACTATAAAAGCGTGATGCGCAAGAGAAGATTAGTGATATGATTATGCACTCTGCGGGTGCAGGGTGCATATATTTTTGAAAACACTCTAAACCGAGCAGTTGACGAATATATGTTCTGTTTCATATGCTATGTAGATCCCAATAATAAAAGAAGAATGATATAATGTTCATTAGTTAGGGAGACGGTGTCTGTTCAATGTTTGTTAATCTTTTTTGTGGCATTGGAGAACTTTTGTAAACTCTTAAAGGCCTTACCAAAAGATGAATCAACGACAAAAGATTTGACTAAACGGTTATTAAAACAACATTGATATGAAACTGGTAATGTTAATCATGGATTTTTCAGATACTTCATATCGTACAGTAAATACCCGTGTGTTTGCATATGTAATATCATTAAATGATTAGAATGAAGAATAATATATTGTATATTGACGAGTATGTAAAATTCTGATATATTTTATGACATAAATGTAGAATCGAGGGACGTGGTATGAGTGTTGAGTTTAATAAAGCGATCTTGTTAGATAATATCTCTTTTAGATTGAAGAAGATGGGAAAAAAGATAGGAGAATTTGAAAATGAAGTAGGGGTAAGTCTTGGATATTTATCTAGAATGAGCAAAGAAGGGAACAGTAAACCTGGAATCGACTTTGTAATGAAAGCAGCAGATGTTTTGCATGTCAGTATTGATACATTGCTGAGTGTTGAGCTTTATAAAATGACACCTACTGAGGAATATCTTATCTCATTTATTGAAAAGCTAACAAAGGACACTATCAATGATAGGCTAAACTGGAATTGTGAATCGGCATGGGAGTTGAACAATGATATTGAAGTTTTTGGTAAAGATGGAGAATGCAGTCATCCTCTATTTTGGCTTGAAACTTTATTTGAGGAAGGAGGCGAATACCCTAGAACTGTCACAAAGCCTGTATTCAAGTCAAGAGCGTTTGATGTCTATACATATATCAATGGAGATTGCTATAATCTTCAGATGAAGAACGGGGCAGTTTTGTACATCATGAATATACGTGACGACTCGTATACAGTTAGTACTGATGATGCATATGCTAAAGAGATCTGGATTAGTCCACAGAGAGGGCCTAATCAGTTCCTTAGTAGTACAAAAGATGCACAGGAAATTGCATCGTTGATAGAAGCTTTGTATGCTGAGATTAGCGAAAGTGTTAGGCATCCGAAGGTCAACAAAGACATTCGGAATATAATAGATGCTTATTTGCACGATGACGAACTATCTGACGATATATCATTTTGATAAGGAGGACTGAAAATTTGCACAGAATAATACCAATACGAAATCGTAATCTCCCGAAGTCTCCGCGAATATTCGATGTTACGGTGGATGAAAAAGGAAGGATACTGCGCTATGACTTGCAGAATATCAAAGGAAGTTTGTACATAGAAGATGCAGATGTAAAAAGACAAATAGAGGAAGCGTTAGGTTACAGGACTTGATAAGCCTGTTTCTGTCTACCGAGCAATAGGATCCGTATGAGATACCTGCCGCCGGAGTCAGAATCTTACCCATACAGATGAAAAGTCTGTTATGGATAAGGTTTGACTCCGGCTTTTTTGTTTTGTCCACTTAAATCTGTCCGTTTAACTGAACCATACTATGTAGGAAAGCATTATCGAGAACTGGAAAGGAGGTGAGCGCGGAGTGTCTTATGAG
>ODAI013812573.1_pt1 | contig 12339 bp, 11 predicted proteins | sample 1539321 | NCBI WGS metagenome assembly ODAI01 (sample SAMN02144231, study PRJEB22623) | gut metagenome | biome: sheep rumen | host: Ovis aries | place: New Zealand
AAGCCTGCCGCCGGATACTCAAGCTGTCCGGATCATACACTCAAACGGGATATATTAAGGCTACTTCCTGATTCAGAGAAACTAGGAATCACCCTGCTTGACAGTTGCGCGATGATTCCCGAGGCATGCATTTGTGGGCTCATATTCGTTCACGAGAACGCCACTTACCCTGAGATACGCCACCTTGACAAGGCCGCTATTGACGGATATGCCGCCAGAAGAGGGATGTCTGAGCAAGATAAATCCCGTTTTCTCGGCCATCTTCTTTAATCGAAATCAGAGTCTTGTAAATCAATGCGCAAAACAAAAGTGTTATACGTTATAACATTTTTGTTAAAGCATTTTTGAGGCAAAAACCTTCTTTATCTTGCATCCTTTGACCTCGAATTGGATCGCTCCCACCTCAAGACCTTCCCTGAAAGAGGCCATGGTTTTGGTCCCGGCTCTCCACCTTTCCCTGGGAGGAAACGTACTGAACACTTCCCTTCCGTGTACTGACATTTAAGACTCCGGGAATGTCCAGAAGTGAGACTTCCTCAACTGGAACCTCCAAAGAGACAGCAGCTGCCCAAAGATCGTTTTAGTAAAGATTTTGTTCATAAACCGGCGTCTCCCTTCACATATATAACACATTTGATTATTAATATAGAATTCGTTAATTTTGCGCTTACTTATATGTAACTAACAACCAATTCAAAACGTAAAGGATTAACCAAACCATGTTCAAAATCCTGAAAAGAGAAATGCTGACACCCAATATCTGCAAGATGGTCGTGTCAGCGCCAAGAATTGCCAAGGCGGCTAAACCCGGGCAGTTCCTGATCGTCCTGGCGAATGAGGAGGGCGAAAGAATTCCATTGACAATCAGCGACTACGACCGTGAGGGAGGAACGGTTACCATCGTCACCCAGCTCATCGGTGCCTCCTCCGCAGCGATCATCGCCAAAGAGGAAGGAGAGTTCTTCCGCGACGTAGTCGGACCGCTCGGCAACCCCTCGGCATTCATGGAAATGAGTGAGGAGCAGCTGAAAGGACAGAAATACATATTCATAGCCGGAGGTCTCGGCACCGCGCCGGTGTATCCCCAAGCCAAATGGCTGCACGACAGAGGCATCGCCGTTGATGTCATTATCGGAGCCCGCACCAAGGACCTTTTGATCTACACGGAAGAGCTCGGAAGCGCCTGCGACAACCTCTACCTTTGCACTGACGATGGCAGTGTCGGATTCCATGGAGTCGGCACGGCATGCCTTGAGGATCTTGTCGCTAAAGGTAAGGAATATACCCAGGCGGTCGCTATCGGTCCGATGATCATGATGAAATTCGCCACCCTGACCTGCAAGAAGCTTAATATCCCTATCGACGTGAGCCTTAACATGTTGATGGTGGATGGCACCGGTATGTGCGGAGCCTGCAGGGTCACTGTAGCCGGCAAGACCAGGTTCGCCTGCGTGGACGGTCCTGAGTTCAACGGCTACGATGTGGACTTCGATGAGGCAATGCGCCGTCTCGGACAGTACAAGACAGAAGAAGCGGAAGTTAAAGCTAAATTCGTGAAGTGATATGGCAGAGAGAATTCCTAGAGTACCGGTAAGGGAGCAGGATCCCAAGGTACGCGCTCATAATTTCGAGGAAGTTTGTTTCGGATATGACCTCCAGGAGGCCATGCTGGAGGCGTCGAGATGCCTTCATTGCAAGAATCCGCGCTGCGTGACCGCTTGCCCGGTCAGCATCAAGATTCCGGAGTTCATCGCGAAGGTCAAGGAGGGAGACATCCAGGGTGCCGCCGCTGTGATCGGAGAGGATTCCTCGCTGCCGGCTGTTTGCGGACGTGTCTGCCCTCAGGAGACCCAATGCGAAGGCAGTTGCATCCTTGGGATCAAGGGCGAGAGCGTGGCGATCGGAAAACTAGAGCGTTTTGTCGCTGACCATTCAGCTGAGAGCGACGAGACTACGCGTCCCGCCGCGACCGTCACCCCCGGAGCGAAGAAAGTCGCTGTCATCGGCTCAGGTCCAGCCGGATTGGCCTGCGCTTCTGACCTCGCCAAATGGGGCTACGATGTCACAATCTTCGAGGCTCTTCACAGACCTGGAGGTGTCCTTGAATATGGAATACCTGAATTCAGGCTTCCTAAAGATGCTGTACTAAAACGTGAGATAAACGAGGTTAAAGCATTGGGAGTCAAAATAGAAACCGACGTCATTATCGGCCGCACAGTCACCATTGACAGCCTTATGGACAACGAAGGTTTCGAGGCTGTTTTCGTGGGGACAGGAGCCGGACTTCCCAAGTTCATGGGCATCCCAGGAGAGAACCTCAACGGTGTATTCTCAGCGAATGAGTTCCTGACCCGCAACAACTTGATGAAGGCCTTCAGGGAGGATTATCTCACCCCTATCCACGCCGGAAAGAAATGCTGTGTCGTCGGAGGAGGTAATGTCGCTATGGATGCCGCCAGGACTGCCCTCAGGCTCGGAGCGGACACCTCTATTATCTATAGGAGAACTGAGGTTGAGCTTCCTGCCCGTAAGGAAGAGGTCCATCACGCGAAGGAGGAAGGTATTGATTTCCAGATGCTGACAAATCCTGTTGAGATCCTCGCCGACGAGAACGGCTGGGTAAGGGCCCTCAAGTGCATCCGGATGGAGCTCGGCGAGCCTGACGAGAGCGGTCGCCGCTCCCCTGTCCCAATTCCCGGCTCAGAATTCGAGATTCCGACCGAGACTGTCATAATGGCTCTTGGTACCGCCCCGAACCCGCTGATTGTCAAGACCACAAATGGACTTGAAGCCACCAGGAGAGGAGGGCTTGTCGCCGACGAGGAAGGCCGTACGACCCGCGAGGGAATATTCGCTGGAGGTGATGCCGTGACCGGTGCCGCCACCGTGATACTCGCCATGGGCGCCGGAAGGAAGGCCGCCAAGGCTATTGATGAATACCTGAAATCCAAGTGATATGTTGATGCTGACTCTGGCCGCTATCGCCCCGGCTCTGATCCTCCTCTGGTACGTTTACCATAAGGACACGGAGCCGGAGCCTACCAGGCTCATATTCAAGGGCTTCTGCTATGGAGGCCTGGCTGCCCTCGCCTCGACCCTGATTTCCGGTCCCCTTCTCAATATGGGCTTCTACACGACAGAGCCATCGACCTTGGGAGAGGCGGTCAGAATCGCTTTCTTTGGAGCTGCCATTCCTGAAGAGACAGCCAAACTGCTTCTGCTCTGGCTATTGCTCCGCAACTGCCCTGAATTTGACGAGCGCTATGACGGCATTGTCTACGCCACGACTGTCGGACTTGGCTTCGCCGCGTTCGAGAATATTATTTATGTGATCAGTGCCGGAGCAAATTGGGTCGACGTGGCTTTCACGAGGGCTTTGTTCGCCGTTCCCGGTCATTTCGCGTTCGCTGTGACAATGGGATATTACTATTCCCAGTACCATTTCAGGGGCAAGGAGCATGAAGGAGCGGCTATCAAGATGTGGCTGTTCCCTGTGATTCTTCATGGAGTCTACGACGCGTTGTGCTTCTTCAGCGAGCTGAGCGAGGCGTGGTCGTTGCTTATCACGCTGGTTCTGATCGCCTTCTGCTTCTGGCTTTTCAAGAAAACCAGGGCGAGAATCTTGAAAGAGGCGGCTGAGAATGAATATGTAGGCTCAGGGCCTGTAATCCGTTCCAACGGCTACGATGTCAACCGTGACTGGACTGACAGGCCAGAAGATCAGTAGATCGTATGGCTACGATCTACTGATCAAAGATCCTATTCTTCATTGGGGGGCGTTCCCCCCAAACCCCCTGAACTCGGACGTCGTCCTCGAACGTTAATAGACATGAATGGAGGTGGCGTGGGCCGAAGGGAGGTAGTTGATACCCCACCAGCAGATCTGCAAGCAGACAAATGCAAGCAGCAAGATCCACATGGCCGTTTGACGGTCCTTGGGACGGGCGACACGGAAATGGAGATACAAGAGATAGGCGAGCCAGGTGATGGCGGCCCAAGTCTCCTTAGGGTCCCAAGCCCAATACGTGCCCCAGGCAACCTGAGCCCACAAAGCCCCGAACAACATCCCGAAAGTCAGGAACGAGAGACCTGTGGTGACAAGGTTGTCCGTAGTCGCCATGTCTTCTTCCGTGGCCTTGTCCTTCCTGAATATCAAGATGTAAAGAGCCATGATCGTGGCGGCTCCAAGCATTCCGTAGGAGAACATGTAAACTATGACATGGGGCGCGAACCAGGGGCTTTGAAGGGCCGGCATAAGGTTCTTGGAGTGGATCTCAGGCTTCAGGAGATTGACAATGATGAACACCAGTGACATTACGGCGCTGAAAGACAGTATCCACTTGTATTTCCAGCGGCTATAGACAATCAAGCCGGCGACAGAAAGGAAGAAGGAGTACCAAAGCCTGGTCTCCCCCATCGTGCGGAGCGGCGGACGCTCAAGGCTGATCCACATGGCCAGGATAAACGCGAAGAACACGGCGATGCCCAGGCTGTAATTGATAATGGCCGATGATCTTTTGCCGGCCCAGGCGCAGGCGGCTCCGACGGTCCAGAGAATCACCGCAGCGGCGGCGAACCAGATAAACACATCCCAACTCATTTCACTTCCTCCCTTTTGAAACCGGTAACCAACATAAGGAAAGCGCCAGCGAGCATCATGAATATTCCCACATAGACCATAGGCAGCCATGGATCCTTGACAAGCTCAAGTACGCTGACCTTGCTTTCGGTTCCCGCGTCCTCGTCATAACTGTACTGGTACATCTTCCAACCATCGACCTTCAAAGGCTTGTTGACCTCGATGACGGCGGAGATTTCCTTTCCGGACTTGTTCCGGACAAGCACATCAGAAGCGAAACGCTTCGGCATACCGCTGGGATAGACCTCCATTGTGAAGTCTTCAAGACGGACAGAAAATCCTGTCTCATAAGATGTTCCATCTTCAGTCGAGGCTGTGGAGACGGTCTCTCCTTCATGAAGGGTCATCTCGAGATCACGCTTGTCAGCGCTACCAAGGGTGGCACAGACGAGGGTCACGAAAAAACCCAGATGAATCAGAGTGTATGGGATAGCCTTCCAAGAATGGACGACACGGCGGATACCGCCAAAAGCGCTAAGCCCAACCGAGATAGTCAACCAGACAAAACATATGACAAAAGGCCAGAAAGTCACCATGTTCCCTAGCCAACCTCTCTCGGGGATTTGAGCGGTCAGGCCCATGATTATCGTCAGGAACAAAGCGCAAGAGATAGCCGGGACAGCGGCCTCGGGCGAGCCTAGCCAACCGAAAAAACCGGCCTTTTCCCTCATCACATAGACCACGGTCACCAGGACCAGAAGCGCTAAAAGCAGGATGAGGTTCACAGGGGAAGCTATGAGATCCCAATTCACAGGCCCGAATATGGCCTGTAAAAGGAATCCCAGGAGGATTAGCCCGCCGCCAAAGATGAATCCGTCAGCGAGGGACCAAGGTTTTTTGAATAATGTCATGTCCGTTTTATTAGTTCATGCGAATATACGCGAAAATCCGAACCAGACAAATAACTATTAATAAGGATTTTTTGAGTATATTTGAAAGTTATGAGAATCAAACTGACCACAACCATACTCCTTCTGGCGACAAGCGTCCTCGCGCTGGCCCAGAATAACCCTTATGAGATTGACGACGATTGCTATACCTATTTCCGGCAAGCCGAGGGTCTTGTGGGGAAAACCGGTTTCCGGGAAGCCAATGACAAACTCTTGAGACTCGCCCGGGAGAAGGGCGACACCAAGGCCGAGACCCTATATTACGTCGAGGAGCTTAAGAATTTGACGCGGTTCCCCAGCGGCATTGACAACGACGCTAAGGTCGAGGACGCCCACAAGCGCCTCAAGCAGGTGGCAAAGGACTTCGGTTTCAGCCAATATTTCTACTACGCTTACCAGCTCGCGGAGACATATTACTATAATAACGGCAAGGTCGCCAAGTCTTTCGCCCTGGCTCAGGAAATGCACCAGCAGGCGGTCGCCGATCACAACGAATACGGGATCTGGAGTGGAGACAAGTACCTGGCTTCCATCTACATAGACCAGGACGACTTCGTCTCGGCCAAGGAATATCTCCTGGAGGCCATCGAATTGTACCACAAAACTGAGGATCCCACGATCCGCCGCCAGTCCCCCACCCGGCTGTACTGCGACCTGGCTGACACCTACCCTGTCGGGCATGACTCGGTGGGAGTCTTCGTGTCGAAAGGATATGAGCTCTCAAAAGTCCATCTGGACACGCTCAGATGCGCTTTCTACCGCTCGAAACTCGCCATACTCGAGGACAATGTCCCGTTGTATGAGAAGTACCGGGACTACTGCCTGGCCGATCCACTGATCACCCAGATCAGTGGTTCGGCGCAGAACTTCTTCAGCTTCATGGATGATGTGATAGCCGGGAAGATCTACGGCAGGGAGGATGAGATCATCAAACTCAACAAGGTCCGGGAAATCAAAGTCCTGGCGAACGTTTGCGAGCGCCGCGGTCTCGAGGATTTCGCGTTCAGCCTGGAGAAAAAGCTGGTACAGAAGCTTGAGAAACGCTTCTCCGACATCAACCAGTCCAGGCTCTCGGAGCTGAATGTCAGCATGGGGAAGGCCGCCTTGAGCGCCGATCTGGCCACTACTGAGAACGAGCTCTCGAGAGTTTCAAAGATGGTCATTCTCCTTCTGGGACTGCTGCTTGCAGCCTCTTTACTATTCTCCCTTATATATATCCTTAACCACAGGAAAAGCGAGCGGAGGGACAAGAAGCGCATAGAGGAGCTTAAGGAGGCCAATGAGCAGGTCCGCTTCGCCAACGAGGCCAAGACCCGTTTCGTCCAGAACATGAGCCACGAGGTCAGGACCCCGCTGAATGCCATCGTCGGCTTCTCGCAGCTGCTGTCCCTGCCGGACGGCACCCTGACTCCCGAGGAGAAGGAGGAGTTCTCCGGGCATATCGTCAACAACTCCCAGATGCTTACCATGCTCCTGAACGACATCCTCAACGCCTCTTCGATGGACAAGGGTGACTACAAGATCAACTACGGGATGGGAGAATGCCGCTACATGTGCCAGGCCGCGATCAGCAGCGCCGAGCACCGTCTCCAGCCCGGAGTGTCATTGACGTATGAGTCCGACATCCAAGGTGAGCACAACGTCTGGACCGACCCCAACAGGGTGCAGCAGATCCTTATCAACTTGCTCACAAACGCTTGCAAGCACACGGCCCAGGGCTCTATCGTACTGCGTTGTTCCCTTAAGGAGAATCCGGGCAAGGTGACTTTCAGCGTGACCGACACAGGCACGGGTGTGCCGGATGACCAGGCCGAGGCGATATTCAACCGCTTCACCAAGCTCAACGAGTTCGTACAAGGAACCGGTCTCGGACTCAGCATCTGCAGGGAGATCTCGGAGAAGATGAACGGTAAAGTGTTCCTGGACACGACCTACAAAGAGGGAGGAGCCAGGTTCGTCTTCGAGATCCCGGACAAGACAGAACCGGACGTTTCATTATGATAATATCCCCATTATGAGGAGGTTAAGCATATTCATACTATTATTGGCCACTGCGGTGGGAGCCGCCGCCCAGAATAACCCGTACGAGATCGACGACGAGTGCTTCAAGTATTTCTCGCAGGCCGAGAACCTTGTCAATGACCTTGGCTCTGACGAGTTCGAGAAGGCTAACGAGAAGCTCCTCGCTACGGCCACGGCCAAGGGCGACCAGAAAGCGAGGACGCTATACTATGTGGGTCAGCTGAAAAGGATCTCAAGAAGAGGCCAGAAAGCCTCCCGAAGCGAGAAAGAGAAATGGAACGCCGAGATTGAGGCCGCCCGCCTCAAGCTCAGTGAAGTCGCGAAAGAGACGAACTATCTCCAGTACCATTACTATTCCTACGAGCTTGCCCAGACATATTACTTCAACACGGGGCAGCATATAGCTGGCACAAAACTCCTCAACGACATGATGGAAGAGGCCAAGGCCTCCGGGGACGAGTACGGCTTGTGGCAGTGCCTGAGGTACATATCCCAGCTCTACCAGCGTGAAAACGACCAATACACCACCAGGAAGTACCTCAAGCAGGTCGTTGATCTCCATCTCGAGAGCAATGACCCGCTGGTCAAGCGCCAGAGCATCACGCGCCAGTGCTGCGACCTCGCGGACACCTACCCGGTCGCGTCTGACTCCGCCAGATTATATTACAGGCTCGGGGAGCAGAAAAGCGACCTCCATCTGGACACATTGAGAATCAACTACTACAAGGCCCAGCTGGCGGCTTACGACAGGGATTTCAAAGCCTACAGGAACTACAGGGACTACTGCCTGTCGGACAAGTCCTTCAACTACCTGTTCCGGACGGGGGATGTCCTGTTCAACTGCGTGGACAAGCTGATCGACGGCCAGCTCAGCCTGGAGAAAGACAAGAGACAGCTGGACACCCTGTACTACTCCCAACAGAAGAACTACCTTGCCAGCCTGGCCGGCCGTTACTATGTTTGGGACGTGTCCTCCTACATGCGATCCAGGCAATATGACTACCTCCTAGGCAGCATTAGCAGGATAAACGACCAACGCCTGGATGAGGTCGCCGCCCAATACGGCAATTTCTACCTCAACGCCGAGCTGGCCGAAAAGTCCAGGCAAGTCACAAAGATCACAGTCCTGGTCGCGCTGCTGTTGAGCCTGATGCTTCTTGGAGCCCTCATGTTCACCTGGGTACACCTGAAAAATCTTCAGAAAGGCAAGAGAAAGGACGAGGAGAGGATCGCGGAGCTTCAGGAGGCCAATGAGAAAGTGCGGCTGGCTGACGCGGCCAAGACCCGTTTCGTGCAGAACATGAGCCACGAGGTCCGCACCCCCCTCAACGCGATCGTAGGTTTCTCGCAACTTCTTTCCCTGCCCGACGGTTCATTCCCCGAAGAAGAGAAGAGCGAATTCGCGAACCACATAGTCAACAACTCCAAGATGCTGACGATGCTCCTGGACGACATCCTCAACGCCTCATCGATGGACAACGGAGGCTACAAGATCACATACGAAGAGGGAGAATGTGGGTACATGTGTCATGCCGCGATGAGCAGCGCCGAGCATCGCCTCCAACCCGGGGTGACAATGACTTACAAGCAATCATTTGAAGGAAATTTCACCTTCAGGACCGATCCCGGAAGGGTCCAGCAGATCCTGATAAACCTGCTCACAAACGCATGCAAACACACCTCGGAGGGCAGCATAGTCCTGGAATGCTCGCTTGATGATCATCCCGGAGAGGTGACATTCTCAGTGACCGACACGGGGACCGGGGTGCCAGCCGACCAGGCCGAGAAGATATTCGAGCGCTTCACGAAGCTTAACGACTTCGTCCAAGGTACCGGCCTTGGGCTGAGCATCTGCAGGGACATCGCCTCCAGGATGGGCGGTCGTGTGTTCCTCGACACGACCTACAAGAAAGGAGGCGCCAGGTTCGTCTTCACCCTGCCGGTGACTCCCCCATCAGACAATAACAAACCAAACAATATTTAAGGAATATGACACCCTTATACGCTCAAAACCACGATTACTCAAAGTATTCTGTTCTGGCTGTGGATGACATTCCGCTGAACATCCTGCTTGTCCAGAAGATGCTCGCCAAGTTCAATTTCCGCCTTAAGACAGCTGCCAACGGCCAGCAGGCTCTTGATTCCGTGGCTGCCGAGAAACCCGACTTGATCCTCTTGGATCTCATGATGCCCGGAATCGACGGGTTCGAGGTGATCCGCCGTCTCAGGGCAGACCCCGCGACCGCTGACATCCAGATCGTCATTCTCTCTGCCCTCAACTCACAGGAAGATGTGGTGAAGGGATTCAATGTCGGAGCAAATGACTTCATAATGAAGCCGATTATTATGGAGAAGCTCCTCAGCTGCGTAGTGACCCAGATGCAGATTGTCGAAGCGAAGGCCAATAACAAATGACATTCATGTCAAAAAGGTTGTTCCTCCGCTGGATTGCCGCCGTATTCCTGGTTCTCACAGGCTATGGCGCCAGCGGACAGATTGTCAACCGGCTTAAGGTCGACGACGGGGTTTTCCAGCGCTACGCCTATTGCCGCATGCAGCAGTTCAACGAGGCCAACCTTGGCTTCGCTGACACTCTGTACAGGGTCGGTGTGGCCAAGGAGAATTTCCGTTATAAATGCCTCGGTCTGACCCTCGAGTTCCCCATCCGTTTCGCCCAGGGCGACTATGGGAGGATGGATGCCGCCGTGGCTGAGATCAAAGGGATGCTCCAAGACCGTAAAGACAAGAATATCAGAGCCTTCTACTACCCTGTCCTACATGAGTACTGCCAGTTCTTGATCCACATCGGGAGGGCTTCCGACGCGATGCTCGAGGCCCGAGGGATGGAAAGGATAGCCTCTGAGGAGAAGAGCCCTTTGGGCAGGATGTACGCCCACCGGGTGGTCGGGCTTATCCAGAGCTACAGGACAAACTCATACCTCGCCATCGAGAACTTCACCGAGGCTGCCGAATACTGCAAGGAAGCAAGGGCGGAGCAGGAGCTTCCGAGCCTGCTGATACTGATCGCCCAGGAATACATCAAGATGGGCGATTTCGAGAAGTCGGAGCGGTTCTGCGCCGAGGCCGAGACTTATGCTGAGTACTTCCCTTCCCTGAAAATCAGGATTCTGATGACACGGGCTCTCCAATACAATGCCCAGAAGGACTGGGACTCTTTCTGGAATACTTATGAGACGCTTGTCTCCGACCCTCTTTACAAAGTGCAGGCGGATAGCGACTCACGGTTCGAGATCGATGTGGAGTACCTCAAGTCTAAGGGGTTGTTCGAGGATGCCCTCGCCAAGGCTGATTCTCTTGGCACCGCCAGGCAGAGGCATGACAAGAAACACGGCATATTCGCCGCCAAAGGTGAGTTTCAACCCGCTTACGGAGAGCTTGGCAGCCTGATGACAGAGAAAGACTCGATCTACATCAAGGTTCAGAACGAGGACATGGCTATTCTGGACGCTGAGATGAACAACGCCCAGCTCCGGGAGGACGCTCAGAGGCTGAAATCACAGAACCAGACGACGGTGCTGCTCGGCTTCCTCGCAATGTTCGCCATCGCTTTCTTCTCTATCCTCTTCTCACAGTGGCAGCTAAGGCAGAACCTCGATGAGATGCGCCGCAAGAACGGCGAGGCCCTGGACGCTCGCCGAGCATTCCAGAAGGCTATGGACTCCAAGGAGTCCGAGAACGACTACAAGATTAAAATACTGCAAAACCGCACAACTAACATGCTCACAGATTATGAAGATTTCCTCAATTCTTAAGAATCACTACAACGAGCTGATAGCCCTCGCGATGTTCCTTGTGGGAGCCACACTTGGCATGCTGGGCCTCATCCAGAGGGTACCACTAGTAATCGGGATATTCGGCATTGTCATCCTTGCTAGCGGCCTGTTCTTCTTCTGCATAAAATACACCTCTGAGAAGGTCTACAAGGACTACTACAAAGACAGTTACGAGATCGAACACGAGACCATCGAGGAAGAGATACTCAAGTCCATGCGCTATCATCGCTACCAGGAGGCGGTTCTGAGCCGTTACGAGAGCGCGTGCAGAGACCTGGGTCTGGTGGATGAGCAGAAAGACTGGCTCCTCGACCTGCTCATGGCCGAGAAGAATAAAGTGGACGAGGAACTGAAGTCTCAAGGAGGCGGGCACATCTAAGCCAATTATCATTTTTTCCCATATTGCGACTTATCAATTTTTCAGGAAAGCGCCCTCATAGGGCGCTTTCCTTTTATTAATTCATTGTTTCATAGTTACTTATTAGCCCAATGAGGTCATTGGGCGCAAGACTGCATTATACTAATATCTAGAAATGTTGAAAGTACTCACAGTCTACAAAAAACTCTAGCGCCGGCCTTAAGGTCGGCGCTGGGCACTTATTGCAAACCTGAAGCATGTCGATATGCATTGCAAAAGACTGGGAGGTGGATTTGTGTGCCGTAACCGCACCACATGCCCGTATCTCGGGACATTATCCGGGCCGTGAATCGATCTCTATATTACTCCCAGGACACGAAAACAGCCACTTCTATACCATGGGAGTAAATAATATACTCTGCGGGCATTATAACGTCCAATTCTTTGCCCTCAGAGTCACAGCTTTTAATACCCAAGTGCGACAGGTGGTGCCGATCCAGGGACACCGGACTCATTTCGGCTGGGTAACCTTGACAGGTGGTGCCGATTTCGGGACATCGGGCGTGATTTGACGGGTTAAGCGTGACAGGGGGTGCCGCTTTCGGGACATCAGGGTGGATTTGACGGGTAAAGGGA
>ODAI013804917.1_pt1 | contig 12338 bp, 12 predicted proteins | sample 1539321 | NCBI WGS metagenome assembly ODAI01 (sample SAMN02144231, study PRJEB22623) | gut metagenome | biome: sheep rumen | host: Ovis aries | place: New Zealand
CAACGGAACATGAAATTAGACTCGACGGAACGTTCGAATAACGATGAATGGAGCATGAAATAAGGAAAAAAGAGGATAGGGTGGCTAAATCTTTGTGAAAAACGGTAGGTAGAAGTTCAGTTCTTTGATTCTGTTTACGGCTCTAACGTAAATTCACGTTTAAAGGAAGGGGAAGAAAGGATGTCGTAAATAGGGGGGTGATTTTCATTTTGCTTGCATATACGGATTGCACCTCTTTTCGTCTCCAATGGTTGACTGGGGCCCATGCCCTGGCAGCACCACGGTGTCTGCAGGCAGCGCGGCAATGATGACGGAAAGACTCGTCTGCATTTCCTTCCAATTACCCTCGGGGAAGTCGGTGCGGCCAATGCTCATGCGGAACAAGGTGTCGCCGGTGAACACGGTATGCTCGTCGGCACAATAGAAGAGGCACGAGCCGTGACTGTGGCCGGGCGTCTGCAGCACCTCCAGGCGGTGGTGTCCGAAGTTGACGATGTCGCCGTGCTTCAGCAAGCGTCCCGTGGGCGGCTGCTCTTCGGCTATCTTGATGCCGAAGAGCGAGGCGGCCTGCTCGGGCAGATGTTCCACCAGTTCCCGGTCTTCGCTGCATATCTCCACTTTCAGCCCGTATTTCTTGTAGATGGCAGCATTGCCGAAGTTATGGTCAAGATGTCCGTGGGTGGCCAGCAGTCGCACGGGTGTGAGCTGCTGCTCTCTGATATAGCTGTCGAGAGCATCGTGCTCTTCGTCATAATAGGCCCCGCAGTCGATGATGACAGCTTCGCGGCTGTCGTCGCTCACCACGTAGCAGTTCTCTTGCAGCGGGTTGCACATCAGGCGTTTAATGTTTAGCATCGTTTCTTTTCCTTTATTAATATCGGTTTATCTTCTATTCCTAATAAAAAACAGAGGCGGGGGCGGTTCCCCCGACTCAGTATTTCACCTTCTTCTTGACGGCTTTGCTTTCGGCATGGATGCGGTTGAGTGCCGTCACCACATAGACGTAGCGTGTACCCCGCTCGGCAGCAGGCAGCTCGTAGTGTGTGTCGGTGGTAACGGCCACCAGCTTCGCCGGGTTGTCGATATCTACCGGCTCGCTGCTGCTGAACCGATAAACGGCATAGCTGACGGCCTCGGTGTCCCAGCGTGAGGCCTTCGGGGCTGTCCAGAAGAGCACCTTCTGCCCGTCGATGTCCATGAGCTTCACCTTCCGCACCTTGCGGGGAGCCTTGCTCTTCATGGTCGGCGAGAGGGGCTGCAGGGCGGGCATCCGCCAGTAGTCCGTGCGCAGCGAAGTGCCGTAGCCGCCCACGTTGTCAACGGCAGCCTTGGCATACCAGAGCACGGTGCCTTTCACCCGAGGCAGCTGGGCGTGCAAGGCCATCTTCCGCGACATGTCGTGGTTCTTGACGGTGCGCTCCACGTCTTCGCCGATGTAGAGGTTGGTGTGCTGCAAGTGGCGGCTCCACCAGTGTATCAGCTCGTAGTAGTCGGCAGCCTTGTGGCCTATCTCCCAATAGAGCTGCGGCACGCAGTAGTCCATCCATCCGTTGGCATCCCACAGCAGCACGTCGGCATAGAGCTGGTCGTAGTTCTGCAGTCCGTTGGTATTGCTGCCGTTGGGGTCGCTCTTCTTGTTGCGGTAGATGCCGAAGGGCGACACGCCGAACTTGACCCAGGGCTTGGCGTCGTGTACGGTCTTGTACATCTGCTGGATGAACAGGTTGACGTTATGTCGCCGCCAGTCGCCAATGTCGTGAAAGCCATTGGGCCGTGTACGGAAGTCGGCTTCGTCGGGAATGGCAATGCCGGGCGTTGGATAGGGATAGAAATAGTCGTCGATGTGCAATCCGTCCACATCGTAGCGGGTGACGATGTCGCGGGCCACCTGGCAGATGAAGTCGCGGTTCTCGTCGAGCGCGGGGTTGAGCAGCGTCAGTCCGTCGTATGGGAAACAGCGCTCCGGGTGCTGCACCATAACGTGGTTGGGGGCATTGCGGTGGGCCACCTTGGTCTTGGCGCGATAGGGGTTGATCCAGGCGTGCAGCTCCATGCCGCGACGGTGGCACTGGTCTATCATCCACTGCAGGGGATCCCAATAGGGATAGGGCGGCTTGCCCTGCTCGCCAGTGAGATAGTAGCTCCAGGGTTCTATCTGGCTCTCGTAGAGGGCGTCGCATTCCGGGCGCACCTGGAAGATGATGGCGTTGCAGCCGTCTTTCTTCAGCTCGTCGAGCTGGTAGCTGAGCGTCTGCTGCATCTTCTGCGTTCCCATGCCTAAGAACTGTCCGTTGACACATTGTATCCATGCGGCACGGAACTCGCGCTTGAGCTGTGCCGTGGCAGCAGATGCCGACAGCAGGAGCACGCACAGCAACAGCGCGGCATGACGGCGTAACGATTTATAAGTGGTTGTGTTCATTGTCTTTATCTCTTGTTGGTTAAATCGATGCGTTTAAGCATTGTCTTTGTCATTATTGGCTAAACCTATGTGTTCAAGGAGTGCCGCCGTCCAGTCTTCGCCGTTCTTGGGGCAGAGCGTCTGCATGCCCATCTGGCTGGCCACGGCCACGTTGCGCGGTCCGTCATCGACGAAGAGCACCTCCGAGGCAAAGGTCGCCTCGCGGTGCAGCACCTCACGGAAAATATCCTGCGAGGGTTTCATGAGCCGCATCTGGTAGCTCAGGTAGCAGGCATCCATATAATAGGAGATGGGGTGGCCGCCTGTAAAACGGTCGCTCTCCACCCATGCCATCATGAAGGGATTGGTGTTTGACAGCAGCAGCAGCCTGAAACCTTCGCTGCGTAGCCTCAGCAGCATGTCCAGATTGCGCTGCGGCACCTCCTTGGCATATCCCTGCCACGCATATTCACACTCGGCTGTCGTCACCTCGCGTCCGGCAAGCACGCTAAGCTCGCGGCGGAATGTCTCTGCCGTGATCAGCCCATGCTCCAAATCGCCGAAGATGCCGCTCTGCACGTAGGGGTCGAGCCGCTGCGCTGCATCTTTGATTCCTAACTCTTCAAATCGCCTGATGGCTTGCGACTGGTCGAGGGTGATGATGACACCCCCCAAGTCGAACATAATAGTCTTTATTCTTTCCATAAATCGTGTTTTCGTTTACGTGCCTCGTCGATGCTCACCAGTGGCTGTTGATGCCGGTTGTAGTCGCGACGCAGTTGTTCATATTTAGCGTCCAGCTCCTGCTCCATGCGTTTTTCCTCCTCGCGGTTCATCAGCCGCGCCGCCACCAGGGCGTTCTGCGACGCATCCTTCATCCACACTACCGGACCGCTATAGACGGGGGCTATCTTCAGTGCCACATGCAGCTCGCTGGTGGTGGCCCCGCCTATCATGATGGGGATGTTCAGTCCGGCGCGCTGCATCTCGTGAGCCACGTTGACCATCTCTTCCAGACTGGGTGTGATGAGCCCCGACAGTCCTATCATGTCAACCTGCTCGTCGATGGCTTTGCGCACAATCTGCTCGGGGGGCACCATCACGCCCATGTCTATCACCTCGTAGTTGTTGCAGGCCATGATGACACCCACGATATTCTTGCCGATGTCGTGAACATCACCCTTCACCGTGGCCAGCAGCACCTTGCCGGCTTTATGGGCACCGCCGCTGCGCTGGGCTTCTATGTAGGGCTGTAGTATCTCTACCGCCCGCTTCATGGTGCGAGCCGTCTTGACCACCTGCGGCAGAAACATCTTGCCCTGCCCGAAACGCTCGCCGACGATGTTCATGCCTGCCATGAGCGGACCTTCGATGATGCTGACGGCCTGCGGATAGCGCGAGAGGGCTTCGTGCAGGTCGTCTTCCAAATATTCGTCTATACCCCTGAGCAAAGCTTCCTGCAGCCGTTCCTCGACGGAAGCAGGTCTGGCGGGAGCTACCGCTGGTTGCTGGCTGTCGGCAGCCGTCTGTGCTGTCGCCTGGGCTACCTCTTCGGCCAGTGCTGTCAAACGCTCGGAGGCATTGGGGCGACGGTTCAGGATGACATCTTCTATGATTTCCAAATGGCGCGGGGGAATGTCGCTGTATTGCACCTTCGCGGCGGGGTTGACGATGCCGAAATCCATGCCAGCCCGGATGGCATGATAGAGGAACACGCAATGCATGGCCTCGCGGATATAGTTGTTGCCACGGAAGGAGAACGAGAGGTTGCTGACACCGCCGCTGACGTGCGCTCCAGGCAGATGGCTGCGAATCCAGGCGGTGGCTTTGATGAAGTCGGCAGCATAGCCGTCGTGCTCGGGCATTCCGGTAGCTACCGCCAGCACATTGGGATCGAAGATAATGTCGAGCGGGTTCATGCCAACCCGTTGGGTCAGAATGCGATATGCCCTGCTGGCAATCTCTATACGACGCTCGTAGCTGGTAGCCTGGCCTTGTTCGTCGAAACACATCACCACCACAGCGGCACCATAGCGTTTCACATCCATGGCATGACGTATGAACACGTCTTCACCCTCTTTCAGCGAAATGCTGTTGACGATGCCTTTACCCTGCAGGCACTTCAGACCGTCAGTGATGACCTGCCAGTCGGACGAGTCAATCATGACGGGTACGGAAGCAATGTCGGGTTCGGCAGCTATCGTGTTAAGGAAATGCACCATTTCATGACGGGCATCCAGCAGCCCGTCGTCCATATTGACATCGATCACCAATGCCCCGTCGGCCACCTGCTTGCGGGCTATGGCAACGGCCTCGGCATAACGATGCTCATTGATGAGCCGGAGGAATTTTCGCGAACCGGCCACATTGCACCGTTCGCCAACATTGACGAAATGCACCTCGGGAGTCACCGCCAGCGGTTCCAGTCCGCTGAGCAGCAGGTATGGCGAAGGCTGCGGGGGAACGCGGGGCGACTTGCCGGCCACCAGCGGCTGATAGCGGGCTATGAAGGTGTCGTCGGTACCACAGCAGCCACCGATGATGTTCACCAGCCCTTCGTCAACCATCTGCCCCATCTGTGGAGCCATGCTGTCGGCGGTCTCGTCGTAGAGACCCATTGCGTTAGGAAGACCGGCATTGGGATAGGCGCTGACAAAATAAGGAGCCTTGCGCGACAGCTGCCGCAGGAAGGGCAGCATCTGGCGGGCCCCGAACGAGCAGTTCAGTCCGACGCTGAACACGGGATAGGGACTGATGCTGGCCAGGAAGGCATCGAGCGTCTGTCCGCTGAGGGTGCGCCCGGCCAGGTCGCTGACGGTGACGCTGAGCATCAGGGGCAGCAGCAGGCCGCGACGCTCCATAGCCTGACAGGCAGCATCTATGGCCACCTTGGCGTTGAGCGTGTCAAAAATGGTCTCTATGAGCAGGATGTCCACCCCACCCTCTATCAGTGCATCGGCCTCTTCGTAGTAGGCTTCGTAGAGGCGGTCGTAGGTCAGTTCGCGCAAGGCAGGATTGGTGACATCGGGCGACATGGAGCATGTGCGGTTGGTGGGTCCGATGCTGCCGGCAACGAAGCGGGGCTTGTCCGGCGAGCAGAACTCGTCGGCGCAGCGGCGGGCCAGCTGGGCCCCGGCCAGTGCCATTGCACGGGCTTCGTGCTCTAAATGATAGTCGGCTTGCGATATGCGCTGGGCATTGAACGTGTTGGTGGTAATGATGTCGGCACCGGCCAGCAGATAGCGGCGGTGAATATCGGTAATGACATCCGGCCGGCTGAGGTTCAGCGCGTCGGAATTGCCCGTCTTGCCTATAAGCTGGCCTATCATAGTGCCCATCGCCCCGTCGAGGACGAGGATGCGCTCAGCGGCAAGCTGCCTGAGTTGTTTAATTATCGCGTCGTTATATTCCATTACTTTTTTCAGCGATATACTTTCATCGCACGGTCCATCTCGCGCCGGTCTTCCTTCTCCTTCAGGGTCTGTCGCTTGTCAAACTCCTTCTTACCCTTACACAGAGCGATGTCCATCTTGGCACGCCCCTTGGGGTCGATAAACACCAGCAGCGGCACAATGGTATAGCCTGTCTGCTTCGTGGCGGCAGCCAGCTTTCGTATCTCCCGCTTCGTGAGCAGCAGTTTGCGGTCGCGCTTCATCTCGTGGTTGTTGTACGAACCGTAGAAATAGGGCGACACATTCATGCCCTTCACCCACAGCTCGCCGTTGACTATCAGACAATAGGTATCGGTCAGCGAGGCCTTGCCCAGGCGGATGCTCTTGATCTCCGTGCCGGTCAGCACGATGCCTGCCGTGAAAGTCTCGATAAAGAAATATTCAAACGAGGCCTTCTTGTTGCGTATGTTTACAGGACTCTTCTTCCTGATCAGTTCTTCTTCCTTGTTCACCTTTGTGCTATTTTTTACTGTTTGTTAATCCGTGACGGTGGCAAACTGGTCTAAGTGCTCGTCGATGTAGCGGGCTATCTGCTCCGTCCATTCTTCTTCATGTTCCACAAAAGCATCGTCCATGTCGTCGAACTCGGGGAACTGCTCGAAAAGAGCCATGAAGGCCTCGTCGGTGCAGTCATGCTCTATCCGTTCATGATACTTGACATAGAGGGTATGGGCATCGTATATCAGCTTCGACAAGTCGCGCATGCCCCACAGCTGCTTGACGGCTTTGGCAAAGGGATTCTTGAACACGAACGGCCCGTAGCCGTTGTGTATCAGCTGTATGAACCCGCCGTCCATCACCTCCTGATGCAGCGTGTCCCACACCAGGAGCGTCAACTGGTCGTTGTTCAGTTCGCTTAACGTGTCGGCACTCAGCTCGCCGCCAATGGTCTGCCGGATGGCACCGACAATGGCTTCCACAAAATCGTCCATTCCGCCGGCTGCCGCCTGCCTTAACGTTGCGTCGTTTATCGTTACTTCTTTCATATCAGGGTGCAAAGGTAGTGTAATTCGGGCGAAAAGCCAAAGGAAAAGTGTTTTTTCTTGTCTTGGCACAAAAAACAAGAGGTTTTATTTTGCATTCTGCTTAGCTTTTCGTACCTTTGCAGTCAATTACAAAGCTAAGGTAAAAAGTATAAAAGAAACTGTTTAAAAGAATGAAACCGACAGCCATATTGCTTCTGCACTGCCCCGACCAACAGGGCATTATTTCGGAAGTGACCAAGTTTATTACGGACAATCAAGGTAACATCGTCTATCTGGACCAATATGTGGACAAGCAGGACGGCATGTTCTTCATGCGCATAGAGTGGGAGTTGGACGGGTTCCTCATTCCGCGTGACAAGCTGTACGACTACATCACCACATTGTATGCCCAGCGGTACCAGATGAAGTTCTCGCTCTATTACAGCGACAAGCGTCCCCGAATGGCTATCTTCGTGTCGAAAATGAGCCATTGTCTCTACGACCTGCTGGCACGCTGGAAAGCCGGAGAGTTCAACGTCGATATCCCTTGTATCGTTTCCAACCACGAAGACTTGCGCTACGTTGCCGACCAGTTCGGCATTCCCTATTATGTATGGTCTATCAAGAAAGACCACTCGAACAAGCAGGAGGTAGAGCAGGCAGAAATGGAACTGCTGAAGAAAGAGGACATATCGTTCATCGTGCTGGCGCGATACATGCAGATTATCAGCGACGAGATGATAGCTGCCTATCCGCACCACATCATCAACATACACCACTCGTTCCTGCCGGCATTCATCGGAGCCAAGCCCTACCATCAGGCCTGGGAGCGTGGCGTAAAGATTATCGGTGCCACGAGCCACTATGTGACGGCAGAGCTGGATGCGGGTCCCATCATCGAACAAGACGTGACACGCATCACCCACAAGGACACCCCCGACAGCCTGGTGCTGAAGGGCAAGGACCTGGAGAAGATTTTACTCTCGCATGCCGTATCGAAGCATATACAGCGCAAAATACTGACCTATAAGAACAAGACCATCATCTTCTCATGAACGTAGCCATCGTAAAATATAATGCCGGCAACATATACAGCGTGGTGAACGCGCTGAGACGATTAGGTGTGGAACCGCTGCTGACCGACGATGCCAAACAGCTGCAGCAGGCTGAACGGGTAATATTTCCCGGACAGGGCGAGGCGCGTGGGGCGATGGAGTATCTGCGTGCCAGGCGACTGGACTGCATCATACGCCAGCTGACGCAACCCGTACTGGGCATCTGCATTGGACAGCAGCTGCTGTGCCGCCATTCGGAAGAGGGCAATACCGACTGCATCGGTGTGTTTGATTCCGACGTGAAGCGATTCCAGCCTGAGAAGCATGAGGACAAGGTGCCCTGCATGGGATGGAACAAGTTGCAAATAGCGGCAAGTAATGGAAAAGGCGAAGTGCAGAACAAGCAGGATGGCGACGGGGAAGAGGTCATGCAGCATGCGCAGGATGGCACAGAAAAGAGAATCGCGCCATGTCCGCTGTTCCAAGGATTGGGCGATGAGCCTTTCGTCTATTTCGTACACTCGTACTATGTACCCGTCTGCAATGACACGGCAGCGGTAGCCAACTACATCCTGCCCTACTCTGCGGCCCTGCACAAGGACAATTTCTATGCCTGCCAGTTCCATCCGGAAAAGAGCGGACGTGTGGGAGAGCGGATTATTAAAAACTTTCTGGAGCTAAAGTAATCATAAACGTCAAACGCCAAATTTCAAACCTCAAATTTCAAATCATAAATTTCAAACATCAAACGCCAAACTTCAAATCATAAATTTCAAACGTCAAACATCAAACTTCAAACATAAATGATAGAACTGATTCCAGCCATTGACATCATCGACGGACAATGCGTCCGGCTCACCAAAGGCGACTATGGACAGAAAACCGTCTATAGCAACACTCCAGCTGATGTGGCACGCCAATTTGAGGCGTATGGCTTCAAGCGGCTACACGTGGTAGATCTCGACGGTGCCAAGTCGAAGCATATCGTCAACGACAGCGTGCTGCGCAGTATCACTTCCAACACACGGCTTACCGTAGATTTTGGCGGAGGCATCAAGACCGATGCCGATATCGAGAAAGCCTTCGAGGCTGGCGCATCAATGGTAACCGTAGGCAGCATCGCCGTCACACAGCCCGACCTCTTCCTCAGCTGGGTCAGCAAATACGGAGCCGACCGCATGATACTGGGAGCCGACGTGCGAAACGGCAAGATAAGCATCAACGGATGGAAAGAGGACTCCGACGAAGACCTGCTGCCTTTCCTCAAAAAATATGTGGAAGCAGGGGTAAAATGCGTGCTCTGCACGGAAATATCGAAAGACGGCACCCTCAGCGGTCCCGCTATCGGTCTCTATCAGCGCGTCATGGCGGCCTACCCCTCGCTGCACCTCATAGCCAGCGGCGGCGTGTCATCGACAGACGACATCAAAGCCCTTGATGCTGCCGGCATTCCTGCCGTCGTCTTTGGCAAAGCCATCTACGAAGGGCGCATCAACCTGGGAGAACTCATAAATGTGGCATCGCAATAACGGAATATCGAAATCTCTAAATACCGCAATAACGGAATATCGGAATCTCGAAATACCACAATACCGATAAATCGAAAAAAATCGAAAATCAGTAAATCGAAAGTAACTATGGGCTTGGCAAAACGCATCATACCCTGCTTAGACGTCAAAGACGGCGAAACCGTAAAAGGCACCAATTTCGTCAACCTCCGCTCTGCCGGCGACCCGGTAGAACTGGGCAAGGCATACTCCGAACAAGGAGCCGACGAACTGGTATTTCTCGACATCACAGCATCGTTCGAGGGCCGCAAGACCTTCACGGAGATGGTAACCAAGGTGGCAGAGACGCTAAACATCCCCTTCACCGTAGGCGGTGGCATCAATGAGCTGAAAGACGTAGAGCGGCTGCTCTATGCAGGAGCCGACAAGGTAAGCGTCAACTCGGCAGCCATTCGCCATCCGCAACTCATCAACGACATTGCCACACGCTTCGGCTCGCAGGTGTGTGTGGTAGCCATCGATGCCCGGTTGGATGCCGACGGATGGCACTGCTATCTGAAAGGCGGGAGGGAACGCACGGAACGCGGACTCTTTGAGTGGGCCCGCGAGGCTCAGGAGCGAGGGGCTGGCGAGATTCTCTTCACGTCGATGAATCATGATGGCACGAAGAACGGCTATGCCAACGAGGCATTGCGAGAACTCAGCGACAGTCTCAGCATACCCGTCATCGCCAGTGGCGGTGCCGGGTGCAAGGAGCATTTCCGCGACGTGTTTACCGAGGGGCATGCCGATGCCGCTTTGGCAGCATCCGTGTTCCATTTCGGCGAGATTCCCGTTCCCGAACTAAAGCAATACCTACACAACGAAGGAATAAACGTAAGATTATGAAAATAGACTTTGAAAAAATGGGCGGACTGGTGCCTGCCATCGTTCAGGATGCCGTCACCAAGAATGTGCTCATGCTGGGCTTCATGAACGAGGAGGCCTACCAGAAGACACAAGCCACGAAGCATGTCACCTTCTGGAGCCGCACGCGACAGACGCTATGGACGAAGGGAGAGACCAGCGGGCACTTCCTGAATCTGGTCAGCATGCAAATAGACTGCGACAACGACACGCTGCTGGTAAAAGTAAACCCCGTAGGGCCGACCTGCCATAAAGGTACCGACACCTGCTGGGGCGATGACAACGACATGAATCCCCTACTCTTTCTCACCGAGCTGCAGGACTTCATCAATAAGCGGAAAGCGGAAATGCCGGAGGGGTCGTACACCACCAGTCTGTTCAACAAAGGCATCAATAAGATAGCGCAGAAGGTGGGAGAAGAGGCTCTGGAAACCGTTATCGAAGCCACCAACGGCACCGACGAGCACCTGGTGTATGAAGCCTCTGACCTGCTGTACCACCTGCTGGTGTTGCTGACGGAGAAAGGCCTGCGCATTGAAGACGTAGCGGCAGAACTGCAGAAGCGGCACGACCCGAACTGGGACAAGCAACGCAGAGAAGCCAAGGCTGCCGGAACGATGAAGTGAAAATTGAAAATCGTAACTCGAAATAGCGAAATATCGTAATAGCGAAATATCGTAATAGCGAAATACCGAAATACCGAAATATCGTAATAGCGAAATATCGTAAATCCGAAAATCTTAAAAGATGTTAGTAGATTATCAAAAAGCGAATATATATCAGAAAGACGGCATCCTTGTCTTGAAGGATGTTGATTTCCATGTAAATGAAGGTGAATTCATCTATATCATCGGACGCGTGGGAGCCGGCAAGAGCACACTCTTGAAGACACTCTATTTCGAGTTGGACATTGACGAAGCCGACAATGCTGTGGTACTGAATCACGACCTTCGCGCCATGAAACAGAAATACATCCCAGCCTTGCGCCGACAGATGGGCATCATCTTCCAAGACTTCCAACTCTTGGGCGACCGCACGGTATATGACAACCTGGCCTTTGTGCTGAAGGCGACGGGATGGAAGAAGAAGGCCGAGATTGACGAGCGCATCAAGGACGTGCTGGAAGAAGTGGAAATGGAGGAGTTTGCCGAGCGCTACCCCCATGAGTTGTCAGGAGGCGAACAGCAGCGCATAGCCATCGCTCGGGCTATTCTGAACAAGCCCAAGGTGATTGTTGCCGACGAGCCCACCGGAAACCTGGATATAGAGACGGCTGCACACATCATCCGCCTGCTACGCCAAGTCACCCAGTCGGGCACTGCCGTCATCATGACTACCCACAACATCTCGCTGCTGAACCAATATCCCGGCATTGTCTATCGCTGCATAGATCAACGTCTGGAGGACATCACTGAGACCTACAACACCATGGCCCTCTTCGACGACGAGGAACAGCAGGAGCAGGAAGACCAGAACGGCGTGGACTATAGTGCTCGGGAGGACTTGTCGATGTAATCGAAAAATGCTTAAGAATCATCTGGTAATACGATGTAATCGAAAATGTTTAAGAAATAGGAAACAAAACAAAAAAACATAAAGACTATGAAGGTAATGAAGTTTGGCGGCACGTCGGTAGGTACACCGGCCCGCATGAAGGAAGTAACAAAGTTAGTAACCAAGTCGGGACAGCCCGTTTTCGTGGTGCTCTCTGCTATGTCGGGCACCACCAACTCGCTGGTTGAGATTTCCAACTACCTCTACAAGAAAAACCCCGAGGGAGCCAACGAGGTCATCAATGCCTTGGAGCGAAAGTACATGAAGCATGTTGAAGAGCTATACACTACCGACGAAGCCAAGGCGAAGACCCGCGAGTTTCTGGCATCCGAGATGAACTACCTGCGCTCGTTCACCAAGGAGCTGTTCCCGTCGTTCGAAGAGAAAAGCACCGTGGCTCAGGGCGAGCTGATATCTACCAACATGGTGGTGAACTACATGCAGGAACAGGGAATTAAGGCCGTGCTGCTCAATGCACTCGATTTCATGCGGACAGC
>ODAI011300556.1_pt1 | contig 12336 bp, 12 predicted proteins | sample 1539321 | NCBI WGS metagenome assembly ODAI01 (sample SAMN02144231, study PRJEB22623) | gut metagenome | biome: sheep rumen | host: Ovis aries | place: New Zealand
AAACCCTGACGAGCTGAAGCTCCTGGCGTCTGTTGAATTCTCTCGCTGCGTCATCGACGTGCGAGCACGCCATGAGCTCCGCTCGGAATTTAAAAGCACTATTAATTTAAAGGAGAAAACCCAAAATGGAAGCAAAGCTGACAAGAGAGCAGGCTAATGAGCTGCTGCACAAATATGTCAAAGGAGAAAACTATATCACTCACAGCTATGCTGTAGAAGCTATTATGAGAGGTCTTGCTAAAAAGCTGGCCCCGGATGATGTCGAGTACTGGGGCATCTGCGGACTGCTGCACGACCTCGATGAAGAGACAGCACCATGGAGAGAGGATTTCGGCACACACGGTCCTACATCAGCAAAGATCCTCAGAGATGAGGGCTTTGGCGATCCTGTCATGGAGAACGCTATAATGGCTCACAATCCGGCATGCGGAAAGAACCCTGAGACACAGCTCGAGTATGCTCTTATTGCAGCTGATCCTATGTCTGGTTTCCTTAAAGCTATCGCTCAGATCTATCCGGATAAGAAGATCGCAAGCGTAAAGCATAAATCAGTTAATAAGAGATTTAAGGAGACCCGTTTTGCGGCTGGTGCAAACAGGCAGTTCATGAGCCTGATCGAAAAGGCCGGCATGGAATGGGATGAATTCATAGACGTTTCTCTGGCTGCGATGACAGAGATCGCCGACGAAATCGGACTGTAAAAAATCACACGTAAAGGAAATGGTTTAATGGCAAAAATGTTTACTTTTTATCCGCAGGGGGTATGCTCGATGATGATCGAGATAGAACTCGACGGAGATACTATTAAAGACGTAGTTTTCACTGGCGGATGCAACGGAAACCTCAGTGGAATTTCAAAACTGATCAAGGGTATGAAGGCAGAAGATGTCATCGAAAGGCTCGAGGGCACCAGATGCGGATTCAAGGATACATCCTGTCCTGATCAGCTGAGCAAGGCTCTCAGACAGGCATTGGCAGAATCATGGGCATAGCAGTATTCGCATAAGAGGGCAGAGATTATATGAATATAGAGAAGAACGGCGCAAAAGCCGCACATCTTGAGGACCTGGCCGGCAGGCTTACCCGGATCGACACAAGACCAAATGATGGACATCTTCTTGGCATGCAGGAAAAAGTCGAGGAGGCACTCCTTTATCTGATGAATGCTATGTTCCCGTATCATTTTGGAAAGTACCGTCCGAGATTTGTTGAGACAGAGAAGCGTACATATGAACTGATGAGGGCTTATGACGCACTCGATCAGACTTTCGAGCTGGTGTATAAGGATCCGGATGAGGTAAGTGCTAAGATTTATGAGCTCATAAATGCTCTGCCTGAGATTCTTGAGGTTCTTAAGACTGACATACAGGCAGGCTATGAGGGAGACCCTGCTGCCAAGAGCATGGATGAGGTCATTATTACTTATCCGGCTTTCATAGCTATAGCTACATACAGGATAGCTCACAAGCTATACGAAATGGGTGTACCTATGATACCGAGAGTGATGACCGAACAGGCTCACGAAAAGACAGGTATAGACATTCACCCGGGGGCAACTATAGGCAGGTATTTCTTTATTGACCACGGCACAGGTGTTGTTATAGGTGAGACTACAACTATAGGCGATCATGTAAAGCTTTACCAGCATGTAACCCTTGGCGCCAAGAGCTTCCCGGTAGCAGCTGACGGTACTCCTGTCAAAGGAATAAAGAGGCATCCGGATATCGGGGACAGAGTTGTTATCTATGCAGGAGCTACGATCCTGGGAGGAGATACCAAGATAGGCAATGACTGCGTGATAGGCGGTAATGTGTGGCTTACGCATTCACTCGAGCCGGGGGTTACAATAGTAACAAAACCGAGCGGTCAGGCAATGTCATCTGATGAGCTGAGCCCGGAAGAATCAATAGAATGGTTTATCTGAAACTATGAAAAAGAGCGCCGCGGTGTTGATACAGCGACGCTTTTTTGGTAGAATCTTTTGAGTGCGGTCAGCATCAGTCAGTGGTGCTGGTTCCACCGCGACCTGGGGGTAGATAGGTGCTGGTGTGCCTCGCGGTCTTCAAAACCGTTTGCAGGGGGTTAGAAGCCTCCCGGGTGGGTTCGATTCCCACGTACTCCCGCCAATTAGATTATGGAGGTCGGATGACATGACAAAGAAAGAATTATTAAGAGGACTCCCTAAGATCGACGAAGTGATGAAGCAGGAGTCTCTTGTTGTATTGTCAGAGGAGAAGGGTGATCTTCTGGTTACAGATGCTGTGCGCGCTGTTATTGCGGCACTCAGAGCTTCTATTCTTAATCTGGAAGAAGGCGAGTCAGAAGGTTTTGATGTTTCTGCTCTTGAAGCCGGGGCTGTGGCTGAAGCTGCAGTCAAAAGAGTTTTCAGTGAAGAAGAACTCAACCTTTATCCGCTCATCAATGCAACCGGCACCATTCTGCATACAAATCTCGGAAGAGCTCCGCTTTGCAGGGATGCGGTCGAGAATGTTGCGAGAGTGTCAAAAGGTTATTCCGACCTTGAATATAACGTTCCGAAGGGTAAGCGCGGTTCGCGCCATGACCTGGTCGGAGATCTTATAGCTGATCTTACCGGGGCAGAGGACGCCATGGTTGTAAACAACAATGCTGCTGCAACCATGATAGTTCTGGCAACTCTTGGAAAAGGTAAAGAAATCGTAGTTTCAAGAGGCGAGCTCGTCGAGATCGGCGGCGCTTTCAGAATCCCTGATATCATGATGCAGTCAGGTGCTTTTCTCCAGGAGGTGGGCACGAGCAACAAGACAAAGGCATCCGATTATGAGAACGCCATAATGACTAAAGAGATGCTGGAGAATGGTGACTGGTATGAGGCTGACCCGCGTCATGGCATGCGCTTCGAGACTGGTGCCCTAATGAAAGTCCACAAGTCAAATTACGATATAGTCGGTTTTACCGAAGAAGCATCTCTTGAGGAGCTTGTAGCTATCGGCAAAAAGCACAGTCTCCCTGTCATATTCGACATGGGCAACGGCCTCATGCTTGATATGTCCGAGTTCGGACTTAATGAGCCTAACATACCGGCCTCACTTTCCACAGGCATAGACGTTATGCTCTTCAGTGGAGATAAGCTGCTTGGCGGACCTCAGGCCGGTATCATTGTCGGTAAAAAGAAGTACATAAAGGCAATGAAGAAACATCCGCTTGCAAGAGCCATGAGAGTAGACAAAATGACTTTCGCAGCTCTCGAAGCAACGCTGATGAAATATAAAGACCGTAAAATCGCTCTCAGAGACATACCGGTTCTGAAGATGATCTCTGCGTCTGACGGAGAAATGCGTAAAAAAGCTGAGAGCCTTGCAGATGCCATAAAGAGGGTAAATCCTTCGATCTCAGTGGAGCTTGTGCCGGTTCAGGATCAGATAGGCGGCGGGTCCGCTCCTATGGTCAGACTTCCGGGCTGGGCAGTGTCAGTAAAAGACGGAAACAAGTCTGCTGACAGAACAGAGAGAAAGCTCCGCAAGGCTGAGATACCGGTAATAGCAAGAATAAACGAAGACAGGCTGCTGCTCTGTGTCCGTACAATAGCTGATGACGAAACAGAAACCGTTGCAGCAGCTTTCAGCAAATAATTAAAATATGAGAAACATTATCATTGGAACAGCAGGTCACGTAGATCACGGCAAAACTACGCTTATAAAAGCTCTCAGCGGTATCGACACAGACAGGCTGACAGAAGAGAAAAAGCGCGGCATCACTATAGAACTGGGGTTTGCTCATATTCCTAATGATGCCGGATATAACATCGGAGTCATCGATGTTCCGGGGCATGAGAAATTCATAAAGCACATGCTTGCCGGAATCGGCGGGATAGACTTTGTTCTCTTTTTAGTTGCCGCCGATGAAGGAATAAAGCCGCAGACCAGAGAGCACTTCGAGATACTTAATTCACTTGGCATTGATGACGGCATCATCGCCGTAACCAAGACAGACATGGTAGAAGAAGAGTGGCTCGAGATGCTGCTTGAAGAGGTCAATGATTATTTCAGGGGATCATTCCTTGAGGGAAAGCCAGTTATTCCCGTAAGCGCTGCAAGCGGTGAGGGAATAGAAGAGCTCAAAGCTGCCATAATCGAAAAATGTGACAGAGAAAACAAACGCAGAGAAGAGAAAGAGCTTTTCAGGCTCCCTGTAGACAGAGTATTCACCATGCAGGGCTTCGGTACAGTAGTGACAGGAACCCTTATGGACGGCAATATAAAGACAGGCGATGACATCATTATTTATCCGGAGGGGGCTAAAGCCAAGGTAAGAGGAATCCAGACTTACGGAAAGGATACCGACATGGCGGTCGCTGGCCAGAGAACGGCAATAAATCTTTCCGGTGTCTCAAAAGAAGATATCGACAGAGGCGACATAGTAGCATATCCGGGTGCGGTCACAGTCACCAATATGATTGATACTGAGCTGAGCATATTCAGCTCCACTGACAGAGTCGTGCTTAATAACAGCAGGGTGCACCTGTATTGCGGATCCGACGAGGTACTGTGCAAGGTCATTCTTCTGGACAGGGATTCTGTTTCGGCAGGCGAGACGGCTTATGCACAGCTGAGACTTGAGGAGCCGGCAGCGGTAAGACGCGGAGACAGATTCATTATAAGGTTCTACTCTCCTATAATCACTGTCGGAGGCGGACGCATAATCGATGCTCTTCCGGCAAAGCACAAGAGAAACAAGCCTGAGGTTCTGGCAGGGATGGATGTTCTCTCTCATGGAACGATCAATGAGATCATCTACGCAAAGGCAGGCGAGAGGCGCTTTGTAAAGCAGAAGGAGCTCGCTGCAGAGCTTGGGCTCCTTGGTCATGAAATGGCTGCTGCTGCAGAGAGCGGCATCGCAGACGGGTCTCTGGTGGTGCTTCCTGATGATACTCTTGTGAACGGCCCTAAATTCAGCCGCCTTAAAGATGATACGGAAAGCATAATAAACGGATATCATGCCGACAATCCTCTGGCAGACGGCATACCTCGCCAGGAGCTCATATCAAGGCTTAAGGCAAGGTGGTTCACTGACGATGACAGGCTGGTACAGGCATTGATCAGATATCTGCTGAGCCAGGACTTCATCGAAGACAGAGGAAAGAGCATTGCTATATGCGGGTTCAGCATAGAATACACTGATGAGCAGAAAGTTCTTAAGGATAAGATCGCTTCGATGTATGCCGGTGCAGGCATCGAAATGCTGAAAAACGATGAGATCTTTGCGCTTTATAAAGACGGAAGAATAATCCGCGCCATACTGGAAGACCTCGAATCACAGGGCGTGATTTACAAAGTGAATCCGTCATACTATATTATAAAAAGCGCCTGGGAACAGGCAGTCGATGCTGCGAGGTCATTTGACAGCGGATTTACGCTGGCTGAGTACAGAGACAGGCTCGGGACATCCAGAAAATATGCTGCGGAGTTCCTGCCTGCAATGGATAAAGCCGGCATTACGGTGTTCGACGGTGAAACAAGAAGGGTAGTTAAGTAGAGTAGAATGACTGGCAGAAAAACATTATCAGTCAACATAAATATCGGAAAAGCAATTGCAGCAGGAATCGCTTTCGTGTTATGTCTGGCTCTGCTTGCTGGCTGCAGTTCCATGAATGGTGCCGAGAAAAAGGTGTCAAAAGAGCTGAAGTCGCTGCAGGAATCAGATGTTCTTGGCGCTGAAGTCATTGACCTGAGGGAGTCCCTGTCAGATGAAGGCAAGGAAAACTTCGATGGATTTCTGAGTAAGCTGAGGGCTTTTGATTATAAGATCACCGGGAGTGAGGAAGTCAAAGAGAATGATAACGAGTATACGCTTGTAAGCGTCAGAGTCTCCACATACGACTTTGGCAAGGAGTACCTTGCTGCATGGACGGAGTTCCTTAAATCGCAAAAGGATGAACTGACTGAAGATGACCTGGCAGATTTTTATGAGATACTTTTCGAAAGACTTGATTCGCTGGACGATAAGGACTGTATAAATGATATTCAGATAGTATGCATCGATCCTCTCGATAACGGAGAATGGATCGCAGGAATAAAAGATAATGAAGTGTTACAGGACGCCATATTCGGCGGAATGATGAGCGAGATGAAAACACTCGCAGAAGATCAGTAAATTATTTTTGGAGGAATGAAAATGATCAACATGTACAGAAACTTTTGTATGCATGAAGGCGGCCACGATGGCGGCGCAGCTCCTGAGAACTGCACACATGACTGCAGCACCTGCAGTGCTGACTGCGGCTCAAGAGAGGCTGGCGGAATCCAGAAGGCTCCACTGAACCCTTATAGCTCAGTCAAGAAGGTCATAGGAATCGTTTCCGGAAAAGGCGGAGTAGGAAAGTCGATGGTAACTGCACTTTCAGCTCTCGCTGCAACAAGAAACGGATATAAGACAGGTATCATGGATGCGGATATCACCGGTCCATCCATCCCTAAGATGTTCGGAGTACATACAAAGGCATATGGAAGTGATTACGGTATTCTTCCTGAAGAGACTCCGATGGATATAAAGCTTATGTCCATCAACCTGCTTGTAGAGAATGAGACAGATCCTGTTGTATGGAGAGGTCCTGTTATAGGTGGAGTTGTTGAGCAGTTCTGGTCGGAGGTATACTGGGGAGACCTCGATGTTCTCTTTATCGACATGCCTCCTGGGACAGGCGATGTTCCTCTGACTGTATTCCAGTCCATTCCTGTCGACGGAATCATAGTAGTCACATCTCCTCAGGATCTGGTATCCATGATAGTCGGTAAGGCGGTCAAGATGGCAAATCTGATGAACATACCTGTTCTCGGCCTTGTTGAGAACATGAGCTACATCACATGCCCTGACTGCGGACGCAAAATAGAAATGTTCGGACCAAGCCAGGCAGAGGCAGTTGCTGCAACTTATGGAATCAAGCTCTTGGAGCAGCTCCCTATAGATCCTCTCCTCTCGCAGGAAGCAGACCTTGGCAAGATCGAATTCAACGAGGGCACACAGATGGAGTCCATCCTCGAAGTGCTCGACGATATTGGACTTAAGGCAGAATAGTATCTGCTGACTCAAACATGCTTTAGAAAGGAAACTCCATTGGGCGAACTGATCAGACTTGAAGGAATCGTCAAAAGCTTTGACGATACAGTAGTTTTAAACGGCATCGACCTCAGCGTTGATGAGAATGAATTTGTAACGCTTCTCGGTCCGTCCGGCTGCGGCAAAACAACTACCCTCCGTATCATTGCCGGTTTTGAAAAACCAGACAAGGGAAGGGTGTACTTTGATGGCAAGGATATCACGGATCTTCCGGCGAACCAGCGTCCGGTCAACACGGTATTCCAGAACTATGCTCTTTTCCCTCACATGACAGTAGGAGAGAACATAGCTTTCAGCCTCAGGGTAAAGAACCGTCCTGAGAATGAGATAAAAGAGAAAGTAGCTAACGCTCTCAAGCTTGTAAACCTTAAGGGCTTCGAAAACAGGCGTATAGATCAGCTTTCCGGAGGTCAGCAGCAGAGAATCGCCATGGCAAGAGCGATAGTGAACGAGCCGAGAGTTCTGCTGCTCGATGAGCCGCTTGGAGCACTCGACCTTAAGCTCCGTCAGGAAATGGAATACGAGCTTGTCCGTCTCAAAAAGGAACTCGGCATCACATTTATATACATCACACATGACCAGGAAGAAGCTCTGACTATGTCCGACAAGGTAGTCGTTATGAACGAGGGCTACATTCAGCAGGAAGGCACACCTCAGCAGATCTATGATGAGCCTGTCAACGCTTTCGTTGCGGACTTTATCGGAGACAGCAACATTCTGTCAGGCCAGATGACGGACGAGAAAGTCGTAAGGATAGACGGGATCGACTATCCATGTATTGACGGAACTGAAGAGGGCTTCCCTCCAAAGCGCAGGGTAGACGTTGTTATCAGACCTGAGGACATAGATATAGTTCCTTATGGCGAAGGACTCTGGAACGGAACTATTATCTCAAAGCTTTTTATTGGAGTTCATTATGAGATGCTGGTGCAGAGCGAACACGGAAAAGTGGAGTGGCTGCTGCAGAATTACGACCAGCATGACGTAGGCGAAAAGATAGGCATGTATGTAGACCCTGAAAACATACAGATAATGCATAAGCCTAAGAGTGAAGCTGAGCATGCAATAGAGATTGATTTATAAAAATGATAGCAAAGAAATCTTATTCAATACCATTTATAATATGGATCATTGCCGGAACCATCATTCCGCTTGCTTCGATCGCTTACTACGGCTTCACAAGCAGAGACGGTGGCTTCACTTTTGATAATATTACGGCAATGTTCAGAGGGGATCACCTTCAGGCACTTGGCCTTTCACTTTTGCTTGCTTTCATAAGCACGCTGATCTGCCTTATGCTGGCTTTTCCTATGGCCATGATCCTGAGGGAGAGCAAATATGGTAAGCAGGGATTCCTCATATTCGTAATAATACTGCCTATGTGGATGAACTTCCTGCTCCGTACCATGGCATGGCAGGTGCTTCTTGAGAGACAGGGTGTGATCAACGCTCTCATAACAGCAGTGGGGCTTCCGCGCCAGGAGCTTATGAATACACCTGGTGCGATAGTTCTGGGAATGGTATACGACTTTCTGCCATTCATGATACTCCCTATATACAACACCGTATCAAAGATAGACAACCATCTTATAGAAGCAGCCTATGATCTCGGAGCTACAAAAGGCAAGGTATATACGAAGGTCATACTTCCTCTGTCAGTGCCTGGAATAGTAAGCGGAATAACAATGGTGTTTATTCCCGCACTTACAACATTCGTTATTTCGAACATGCTTGGCGGCGGAAAGATAAACCTCATTGGAAACATCATAGAGCAGGAGTTCACGGTCAATTCCAACTGGTATCTGGGATCAGGACTGTCGCTCGTAATGATGGTATTCATTATTTTCAGCATGCTGATGCTGAAAAAGTTTGATAAAACCGGAGGGGCAAACCTGATTTAGGCATTCACAATATTCAGCACTTTATTTGGATAAGAAAATGAAGAAAACTTTAGGACGCATTTACATATTAATAATCATGCTCTTCCTGTATCTGCCGATACTGACTCTGATTGTGCTTTCATTCAATGATGTCAAGTCGATGTCGGTATGGGGCGGCTTCAGCCTTCACTGGTATCAGGAGCTCTTCCAGAGCAGGCTGATGATGGGAGCTATTGTGAACACTTTCTCAATAGCCATACTGGCAGCCCTGATAGCAACCGTTGTAGGAACCCTTGCAGTGCTGGGAATGGCAGCCATGAGACCTCGCACTCAGAACGTGCTCCTTGGTTTCAACAACATTCCTATGCTGAATGCAGATATCGTGACTGGTATTGCGCTCATGCTTTTCTTCCTCATGGTCGGAGCACCGCGCGGATACCTCACCATACTGTTCAGCCACGCAACTTTCTGCATTCCGTATGTGATACTGTCTGTCAGGCCGCGTGTTAATAAAAACACTGACAGACTGTTTGAGGCAGCGCTCGATCTTGGAGCATCAGAAAGATATGCGTTCCGCAAGATCGTGCTTCCGGAGCTTCAGCCTGGAATAATGTCTGGTTTTCTGCTGAGCTTTACGATGTCAGTAGATGATTTCATCATCACATACTTCACAAGGGGAGCCGGAATCAATACAATATCTACATTGATATACAGCGAGGTAAAGATAGGTATCAGACCGAGCCTGTTTGCGCTTTCAACTATAATATTCGTTGTGGCACTTGTAGTACTTCTGATAGTTAATTTCAGGCAGGATAAAGCAGAACGGCTCAGATCGATAAGACCTGCTATGTAATAAAGACGAAGGGATATATACACAGAATGTTCAGGGAATTACCCGGCGACGGAGTAAAACGCGAAATAGATGCATACATCACTGAGACTGTAAGGCGCTTTGCCACAGAAGGCATTGTGCCTAAGCTTGCTGTGATCAGAGCTGGTGACGATGATGGCCAGAAGTATTACGAGAGCGCAATACTCAGGCAGAGCAACGCATACGGCATAGAGACTCAGGCGATCAACTTTACAAGCAACATAGGTCAGGCCCTGATAGAGGTAACGCTGCAGGCTATCAACGAAGACGAGAGCGTGCACGGCATAATACTTCTCAGACCTCTGCCGGGCGGAATAGATGGAGAGAGACTGCGCACAATGCTCAATCCTGCCAAGGATGTAGATGCCATTACCGATATCTCCATAGCTGAACTTTTTGCCGGTAAGGACGACGCATTCTTCGCGTGCACGGCAGAAGCATGCATGGAGGTAATGCGTTACCACGGCATAGATCCGGCAGGGCGCAGAGTTACCATACTGGGCAGAAGCCTTACTGTCGGAAAGCCGCTTGCGATCATGATGCTCAATGCAGATGCTACTGTAACTATATGCCATTCACGCACGCCTGAAGAGGATCAGATCAAGGCATGCCGGGATGCTGACATAGTAGTTCTGGCCACCGGACGTACTCAGGCCTACGGAAGCAAGTACTTCAGAGACGGGCAGATAATCCTTGATGTAGGCACAGGAACCGGCAGAGACGGAAAGATGCACGGAGACCTCGACCTGGATGAGATAAAGGAAACAGGTGAGATTAGTGATCTCACGTATACTCCTGTACCGGGAGGCATAGGAAGAGTAACTACGGCAATACTGCTCCGCAATATTATTAAAGCCGCAAGGAAGGGATAACACTATGGGGTTCAGATATTATTACGCAGACAGGATACGCGGGAACATGCCTGGATTCAGGGGTACAGACGAGGAACTCCAGTCTGCAATAGATGACATAAGCCTGCTTTACAAATCCGCCATAAAAGAAGTGGAAACCAGACTCGGGATACTCTCGGATGACTTTGATAAAAAGCATTCGTACATGCCTATACATCACATACAGTCAAGACTCAAGACATTTGAGAGCATCATAGAAAAGGCAACGCGGTATGGCATAGAAGACCCGCTCAACAACCTTGATACGGTAAGGCGCGAGATACTCGACATTGCCGGCATAAGAGTAGTGTGCAACTACGAGGAAGATCTCTCAACAATGTCGGGACTGCTGCTTTCGCAGGAAGATATCGAGATGATCAGAGTAAAGGACTACTGCGATCAGCCAAAAGAGAGCGGTTACCGCAGCATGCATGTGGTAGTGGCTGTGCCGGTATATCTCGTAAACAAAAGGAAAATGGTGCCGGTCGAGATACAGTTCAGGAGTGTCATGATGGATGCCTGGGCAAGCCTCGAACACGAGCTCAGATATAAAAACAAGGGTAATCTCGCTCAGGAGATAGTGGATACTCTGAAGGAATGCGCTGAGAACCTTCACGAGATGGACGAAAGAATGTCGAGAGTACGGCATGAAGTGCTTAAGACTGATAACAAATACAGTGATTATTAAGGAGTGACGTAGAAACAATGAAGAATCTCGCAAAGACATACAACCCAAAGGATTTTGAGGACCGCATTTATGAGATGTGGGAGACGGAAGGTGCTTTTGATGCAGATGTAGACAGAGACAAAAAGCCTTTCACCATTGTGATGCCGCCTCCTAATATCACAGGCCAGCTCCACATGGGGCACGCGCTTGACCAGACTCTGCAGGATGTCCTCACAAGATGGAAGAGAATGCAGGGCTACAGTGCTCTCTGGCTCCCAGGATCGGACCATGCCAGCATCGCAACTGAGGTAAAGGTCGCAAATGAGCTGAGAGAGAAGACCGGACGCGATAAGAGGGACTTCACAAGAGAAGAGTTCCTTGGTCACGCATGGGCATGGAAAGAAGAGTACGGTGGGCGCATAACAAAACAGTGCCGCAAGCTCGGTGACTCCTGCGACTGGAGACGCGAGCGCTTCACCATGGACGAGACATGCAACAGGGCAGTAGTAAAGAACTTCATCAACCTTTATGAAAAGGGCTGGATCTATAAGGGAAACCGTCTTATCAACTGGTGCCCATGCTGCAAGACTTCACTGTCTGATGCAGAGGTAGAGCACGAGGACGAAAGCGGAAAGTACTGGTACTTCAGATATCCTGCAAAGGATGGAGGAGAAGGCATCACTGTTGCTACATCCAGACCGGAAACAATGTTCGGAGATATAGCTATAGCTGTTCATCCGAGCGATGAGAGATACAGGGATCTTGTCGGAAAGACTGTGATCCTGCCTATCGTTGGCAGAGAGATTCCTGTGATCGCAGACGAATATCCGGATCCTGAAAAGGGAACCGGTGCTGTTAAGATCACTCCGGCTCACGACCCTAACGACTTTGAAGTGGGTCAGAGACACGGTCTGGAGATGATCTCATGCATGA
>ODAI010798025.1_pt1 | contig 12334 bp, 13 predicted proteins | sample 1539321 | NCBI WGS metagenome assembly ODAI01 (sample SAMN02144231, study PRJEB22623) | gut metagenome | biome: sheep rumen | host: Ovis aries | place: New Zealand
ATGGGGACAAAAAGATCCAGTTGTTCAATATAGAATGACAGGTACAGAAATGTTTGATGAAATGATAGAAGCAATTAAAGTTGATGTTGTTAAACTTCTTATGAATTTAAGAGAACAAAAAGATTTAAGAAGAACAGAAACAGCAAAAATTACTAAAGCAGCACTTGCTTCAATTAATAGTGTTGATGGTGGTCAATCAGCAATAGAAAACCCTGAAGTTGACAGAACTGTAAGACGCGAAACTCCAAAAGTGGGAAGAAATGATCCTTGTCCATGTGGAAGTGGTAAGAAATATAAGAACTGCCATGGAAAAAATGCGTAATAGCAATTGTTACAGAGATTTAGCTAGTAAACATAAATGTGAAAACAACCCAAATTGTTTGCAGTTTGTTTGCAAAATGTTTTCATGGTTTAATATAAAATCTCTAAAATGCTTGAAAATAAAGAACTTTATACTTGCAAACAAAGTGAAAATGGAATTATAGAGTGTTAACATTCGTGTTAATGCTCTATTGAAGAAAAGGCAAATCATCTAATAGACTGTGCTTTAGAAATAGAAAAGCAAGTTGTGGATTATTGTAATATACTTCCAGAAGATATAAATGATAAGAGTATAGAAAAATATATAATTAAATTAAGAGAATATGATATATAATGAGATAGATAAAAGATGATTAGTTGTCATTTTAGTAATATCAGAAAAAGAAAAAAATACGAAAAAATGATTGACAAATAGCATAAAAATAAGTTATAATAAATATAATAGAAATAGATATTTAATATCTATTTACAGCAAGAAAATCAGGTGAACCCTACCAATAAGTGGGAGCTGTAAATTTTAAATTAAAAGCGGTTTTACCATTCCAGTCAAAAATGGGCATATAAAGTGGTTTTATCATTCCAGTTAAAAATGAGCATATAAAGTGGTTTTACCATTCCAGCTAAAAATGGAAAGTAAAAGTAGATGGTATAGGAAACTTTACCATCTAAATTTTTTTAATGGAGAAATAAACGATGGATAATAAATTGAAATGGTATGTTGTAGACAAAGAATATGTTAGTTATTTAAAAAAGTTTGATGACAAAGTAGAAAATATAAATTATACCGAAAGACTTAAACCATATATAGGAATATTGATAACAATAAATGAAATAAATTATTATGTTCCAATTTCATCTGTAAAAGAAAAACATTACCAAATGAATGAAGATATGGATTTTATAAAAATTATGGAAAATGATAGAATATTGGGCGTATTGAACTTAAATAATATGATTCCTATAGATAACGAAAATGTGAGAGTTTTAAAATATAAAGAAATAGATGAATATAGAAAATTTAAGGATGATAAAGAAAAACACTTATACATATCGTTTTTAAGTTTTGAATTAGGATTAATAAATGATAAAATTGACAAAATAAAATCTAATGCAGTTGAATTATATAATGAAAAGATAAATAGACCTAATTCTAAGATTTCTAAAAGATGTTGTGATTTTAAACTCTTAGAGGAAAAATGCAGAGAGTATAAAAACAGCTAGTAAAATTTCCTTTGAAAAACATTTGACATACAATTTTTAGTGTGGTACTATATTTATAGTAAGACCTAGATAAGGTAGCTAAATGCTAAGCTTATATTAAGTACGTTGCCACATAGGCATTTTTATTATAATAAGAAAAATGAATGTAAACATTGTTTGCATTTTGTTTGCAAAAAATAGGAAAGCATATATAAAATTAGTACTAATAATATTATAAATATAAATTGCAATAATCCTTGATATTATTAGTATAAATAATATTTTATAGTATTGATAATTAAGAAATAAAGTCTCCATGTGGAAGTGGTAAGAAGTACAAGAACTGTCATGGAAAAAATCAATAGTATCAACGGGTTGCAAGAGTTTATAAAAACTCAAAATATGTATAATTCTGCATTTATATACAAATTAGATACAAGTACAAAACTCTAAAAGCTTTGATATATGTTTATAATAAGTATCATTTGCCAGAAAACTTACAAATGCATATGTTAAGAGTTGCAGCATGTAGTCATTTAATTATAGATAATTGTTATTATAATGAGCTATAAAGAAGTATGAAAGGAAATGAATTAAATGAAAATACTAATTATATGTAGCAAATCTTTTTATAAGGATATAGCACCAATAAAAGAAAAATTAGAGAAAAACGGGCATGTGGTAGAACTACCAAACTCATATTATGAACCTGATGCAGAAAAGAAAAGTTGGGATTTAGGGGAAAAAGCTCATAGTAAGTTTAAAGCAAGAATGTTTAAAATGAGCAAGGAAAGAATAGCAACTATGGATGCGGTTTTAACTTTAAATTTTGATAAGAATGGTAAGAAAAACTATATTGGAGGAGCTACTTTTATTGAAATATATGAAGCATTCATGAAAGGTAAAAAAATATATTTATACAATGATATTCCTGAAGGAATGTTATACGATGAAATTTCAGGATTTTCTCCAATAGTCATAAACGGAGATATCAATTTAGTAAAGTAAATATTCCATCAATCAATAACTTGAAGGAGAAATGATTAAATATGGATAATTCAATTAAAAATTTACAAAAAAGGGCATATGAAAATTCATTAAATCACGGATTTCATGGAAAAGGAAATGAAAAAGAATTTGGAGATATTATATCTTTAATTCATTCTGAAGTTTCAGAAGCATATGAAGAATACAGAAATCATCATGGATTCAATGAAACATATTATGAAAATGATGGAAAGCCAAACGGAATACCTTCAGAATTAGCAGATGTTGTAATAAGAATTTTAGACTTTTGTGAAAGTCAAAAAATTGATCTTGAAAAAATAATTATTGAAAAGATGAAATACAATGAATCTAGACCTTTTAAACATGGAAATAAATTAAACTAATTCATTTTAGCTGAACATATAAAGAAAGTGAGAATAATATGGAAAATAAAGAAAAAATTTTGGTAAGTAGTTGTTTATTAGGTCTTAATTGTAGGTATGATGGTGGAAATAATTATTCAAAAGAAATAGATGAATTTTTAAAAGATTATGATGTTATTCCTATTTGTCCAGAAATTATGGGAGGTCTACCAACACCTCGTATCGGTTCAGAAAGACTTAGAGATAAAGTAATCACAGAGGATGGAAGAGATGTTACAGAACAATATAAAAAGGGTGCAGAAGAATGTGTCTATTTAGCTGAAAAATATGGCATTAAAAAAGCCTTATTAAAATTAAGAAGTCCATCATGTGGTAGTGGCAAAATATATGATGGAACTTTTACACATGCATTAAAAGATGGAGATGGAGTAACAGCAGAACTCTTGAAAAAGAATGGAGTAACAATAATAACTATAAAGTAGGTTTTATATATTATTTTTTTAAATATAATAAAGGAGAAGATTGATGAAGGATTTATTAAAAACAAATTATAAAAGAGTTGGAAAATGCTATTGATATAAGCAATATAGAAGTAATAAATTATGTTGCAGTAGATAATAAATTAATTGAAATACCTATAGAAATAATAGGGCTATCAAAAAATTTGGCAAAATTAAAGGAGAAAATTTAAAATGATAGATTTAAAATTAAAAGAGTATATTGAAAAAAATATTTTGCCACTGTATGAACATAACTTTATTGGAGATGGAAGAGATAGAATTGAGTATGTTATAAATCGTAGTAATCAAATAATAGAAGAAAATAATTTAAAGATAGATGACAATATTTTATATACAGCAATAGCTTATCATGATATTAGAAAAGATAACAATGAGGAAAATCATGAATTAGTTAGTGCTGATATAATGCTTAAGGATGAATTTTTAAAAAAATTTTTCAAAGAAGAAGAAAGAATTATTATTAAAGAAGCAATTGAAGATCAAAGAGCAAATATGATAAATGAACCAAGAAATATATATGGAAAAATATTATCTTCAGCATCTCGCAATTCATCGGTGGAACAATGTTTAGAAAGATCATATAAATATGGAAAAAAGATAAATCCAAAAGCATCTGATGAAGAGATTTTTGATAGTGCATATAATGCGCTATTAAATAAATTTGGAGAAAACGGGTATGCAAAATTTTATTTTAAAGATAAATTATATGAAAGCTTTTTAAGAGAAATAAGAGATTTATTAAGTAATAAAGATAAATTTATGTATGCCATTGAGCAAAAGAAGAAAGGGATGGAATGTAAAATGTTTGAATGGTGATTTGTCGAAAATTTTTTCTATTGAGGACAGTCTAATTTGTTAAATAGGACAGACTTTGATGAAAAAATGTGCCAAAAAGAACCGTCCCCTTTGGCACAGAGTGAGGAGAATATAAATGGAGCAATGGGAAATATATGATAGTAATGGAAATCCAACAGGAGAAATAATGAACAAAAATGATCAAAAAGTATTTGATAAAGGATTTTATCATTTAGGTGCAGAAGTTTGGATTGTAAATAATGAAAATAAAATACTAATTCAAAAAAGATCAAAACAAAAAAGGTTAGATCCTAATGTATGGGCTATGACAGGAGGTTCTGTTATTTTAGGTGAAAAATCTAATGAAACCATAGTAAGAGAGGCAAAAGAAGAATTAGATATAGATATAAATATTAACGAATTAAAATTAGTAACAAAATTTAAAACCGGAACTGTTTGGGTTGATTCATATCTTTTAAAACATGATTACGATATATCAAAAATGAAATTTAAAGAAGATGAAGTTGCTGATGCAAAGTGGGCAACTTGGGAAGAAATAGACACATTAGTAAAAAACGGAGATTTCATGGATCATAGATGGGAATTTATTAATGAGGTTTTAAAAAATGAATTAGATTAATAAAAATGTGCCAAAAGCAATTATATGATTATAGAAGGAGAATATGGTTCGAAAGAGTATACATCTGATGTTTCATTTCAATTTATCAAAGTGCCATATAATATTGATAAAGAACTAGAAGATGAAAGTCTAAATATAGAAAGAGATAATTATCGTTTGGAATTAAAAGAAGGAAAGTATAGAGATATGACTAAAGTGAACAATAATTTTAGACGATTGGGCATAGATGTAGATAAAATATGATGTAATGCTCAAGATATAGAAATGATGTTGAAAGAAAATAATATAATATAAAATTTCATATTCTATTTCATTCTTAAAAAAGCAAGTAAAAATGTCGAAAAAACTCGAACGATTTTAAAAACAAAATAATCAAAAAATATTGCAAAATTTTTGATTTGTAGTATAATGGTTTTGATATGTAGTCATAGTATCAATGGTCAAAAAAAGCAGGCATGTTCGGATGCCTGCTTTTTGCATTATCAATGAAACATTTTCACGATAAGGTCAATTACTCTTAAAACTTTATAAATCTTATCTAAGAAGAAAAAAACACTATGTAAAAATTTATGAAATTTTGAAGAGCTTTTTCTCTTTTGTTCTTGCGTAGTCATAGATATCACCTCCTTTCGAGGCTTATGGACATAAAATATAGTATAGCATATAAAAAATGCAAAGTTTGTAATAATTTGTCGAATGTATAAAAATATACAATTTTTTTAATATTAAAAATATCTTGTTTTATTAAAATGATTATAGTAAAATAATAAGAAATAAGAAATAAGAAATAATCTCTATGCCTTAAGTGACTAGGGTATTATATTTTCAAGATTTACAAGAGATAGATTTATTTTGAAAATAATAGTTTTATTTATATAAGAAATTTAAGATGGGAGTGATTTGAATGGAATTTTCATGGGGAGTGATATATTTATTGGATACTATTTTGAAGGGATTTCAATATGGGTGGATAATATTAATTTCATTATTGATAATTATAATATTTTTAAGTATTAAAAGAAAATCAATAAAACATTATAAACAAATAATTGCGATATTAATACTGGGTTTTGTTTTTATATTATTTACAAGTAGATTGTGGGGGCCAAAGTTTTATACTAATATTATAAATACACAAATAAACAATAAAGAATCAATGATAGAAGAAAAATTAGAAAAAAAATACAACAAAAATTTCACCTTTTTATCAAAAGGCAAAACTAAAATTACTGATCCTTATGCAGGATCAACATTGGGTCAGGATATAACATATGATTATTCTGTTACATATAAATTTAAAGATGATGATGGAGTAATAGCAATTGTTGAATATAAAAAAGATTCAGGTTGGGATTATTATCAGGTTAAAAGATCAGAATATGATATAGAACAAGCAATTTATAGCTATGCAAAAAAGATTGGCATACAAGATGAGTTTTATGTTAAAGAATTAAATAGATTCGAGTCAATAAATGACAGCAAATTAGATTTACCACCTATTGATGATTTTATTAATAGAAAGATGGGAATTTCAGATTATTTATTATTTGTAATGCCAAAAGAAATAAATAATTCTAAAAATTTTATATTTCAAGCTTTAGAGACAATACTTACTGGAAATCAACGTTTAACAGTGTGTGAATATATGGTAACAGAGGATGAATATAAAAAAATAACAAATTATTACGAAAGTGATATAGTTAGAAAGAATATTGTTGAAAGTTTAGATTATGATATGAATAAGAAAAATATTATTAAATACCAGTTTTATGATTACAGTGCATATAAACAAAAATCTAATAAAACAACTAACTTTTGAGGTATAATATAACATATAAAAACAAGGGGGAAAATTAATATGCCAAAAGCATTAATTACTGGAGCGTCTTCTGGAATAGGTAAAGATATAGCCATTGAACTAGCTAAGAAAAACTATGATTTAGTTTTAGTTTCAAGAGATATAGATAAACTAAATAAAGTTAAAGAACAAATTAATAATGTTCAAGTTGAAGTAATACCCAAAGACTTAAGTGTTGAACAAAATTGTATTATTTGAACAATTAAAAAATGAAATAATTGATATACTAGTAAATAATGCAGGATTTGGATTGTTTGGTGAATTTTCTGAAGCACCATTAGAAAAAGAATTAAGCATGATAAAAACAAACATAATTGCAATGCATATTCTAACAAAACTATTTTTACAAAAAATGAAAAGAGAAAATTCGGGTTATATTTTAAATGTAGCCTCAATAGCAGGTTTTATGCCAGGTCCATTAATGTCATCATATTATGCATCAAAAGCATATGTAGTAAGATTAACACAAGCAATTCGAGAAGAATTAAGAAAAGAAAAATCTAATGTCAAAGTTGGAGTATTATGTCCAGGACCTGTAGATACCAATTTTAATAATGTAGCAGGAGTAAAGTTTAGCTTAAAAGCTTTGTCTAGTAAATATGTTGCAAATTATGCGGTAAAAAAGGTGTTAAAAAATAGATTTTATATTGTGCCGGGAATACAAATAAAAGTAGTTAGATTTTTTGCTAAAATAATACCTGATAGTATAATGGCAAAGATGTGTTATAATAATCAAACTAAAAAAATATAAAAGCTAAAGTTCAATTGAGCTAAAATTAAAGCCAGTAACAAGTGATTTATATATATAAAAGACGAGAAATTTACATAAAACTGTTGAAAAATCCATAGAAATATGATATAATATTGAATTAACATAAAGTGAAAAGTGAATAATAAATAAATATACCAGGTATTAATGACGTTTTATCCATAAATACCTGGTACTTCTGAAAAAGGGGGATATATGAAAACAGAAGATTTTTTTACTAAATTTTATTTAGATAAAGAAAAAGATATTGTTGTAAAATTATTTAGGTCAGAAAATCCAGATGAATTAATTTATGTCATAAGAACTCCAAACCATCATACAGGAAATTTAATAACAAATTTAGCCAAACTTGCAAATGCAGAAATTTCATATAGTGATAGTGGTATGAAAATTATACAAGGAACTCTAAAAGCTTTAATTAACGATGATGGAGAAGAAGTTTATGTTTTTAGACTTGGGGGAATTAAAGTAGCAAACATCTATCCAGATGGTAGAATAGAAAGAAAAGCAAAAATTCCTGCAATTATAAAACTATTTATGGCACAAACTAAGGATTATAGACTTCCAGTAGAAAAAACTATAATTAAATCTTATATTTTAAAGCAATCCAAATTTAGAACTGATCTTCATACACACATTAATCAAATTTTACAACCTGATTTATTAATAGCACTAGGAATAAAACATCAAATAGGATATTCTTTATACTATATAAAGAAACTTGGAATTGAACTTACAGAAAAACAAGAAAAAGAATTAAATAAAAAGAGAAAAATTGTTGAAAAGGAATATAAAAACTTAGATTTAACAGAAAAACAATTAACACGTAAAATAGATGATAATGTATTTATAAATTTAGCAGATTTAGTTTTAAATAATATAGAAAAAGCAGAAAAAAATATAAATAGAATTAGAAATAGTTTAGTTTTATTAAAAGATGGTCAGGCTGTTTTTACAAACCTTGAAAAAACAATTTTATATAGATATGCAATTATTAGAGGAAACAGAGTTCCAGAAAATGAGCTTATAGGCTTAGATGTTGAAAAAGTTAATAAATTAGAAGATGAAGATGTGCGCAATGGTTTAATTCAAATGCTAAAAGATAAAGAAGAAGGAAGCGGATACGAAAATAATACTTTTTTCCAAGACAAACTTTTATGGATTGCAAGAGAATATCAAAAACAAGGTATTAAATATGTAGAAATCGCAAATTCAACACTTCCTAAAAAAGGGGCAGCTGGAATTTCTAATATAGTAGATATGCATGCTTTAATGCCAAAAGTCGAAAAAGAAACAGGTGTAAAAATTAGATTTTTAGCAGCAGCAAGTAGAACTTTATATACAAAACAACAATTATTGGAATGTCCAACTATAATTAAAACACTAGCCAAAAGTCCTTATGTTGTTGGAATGGATTTAATTGGTGAAGAAATAAACAATGTTACAGACTTTTCTGACATAATAGAAGAAATAGTGGATTATGCAATAAATGAAGATCCAGAGTTTACAATAAGACTACATGCAGGAGAAACAGACGCATTTAAAGATAATATTGAAAAAGCATTAGATTGTGTAAAACTATGTGTTCCAAATGGAAAAAAAGCACCACAAGTAAGGTTAGGTCATGGGTTATATGTACCAGACTTAGACTCTAAAGCTGGTAAAAGAATAATCAGAAAAATGAAAGACTTAGACGTAGTATTAGAATTCCAATTATCTTCAAATGTTAGATTAAATAATTTAACTAAATTAAGTAATCATCCAATGAAAAAATATTTAGAAGATGGAATAAAATGTGTTCAGGGAACTGATGGATGCGGATTTTATGGAATAGATACAATAGATGAACAAATTGCTTTAAGAAATCTACTTGGAATTACTGATGATGATTTTGCTAAAATGAGAGAAGTAGAAGAAGAAATAATGGCAAGAAGAGATAAATATTTTGAAGAAAAATCTAAAAAGTTTGAAGAATTTTTAAATGGTAGAAGCATAGAACAAGCTTTAATGGAGGAAGAGGAAAAAGAACTTGCAAATATTGATTTAGATAAAGATAATATACCAGATAACAGTATATTAAATTCTTATAAAGTATTTGAAAATAAAATTGTAGATTTACCTACAAATAAAACACCTATAATTATTGCAGGAGGAAGCTTTAATGCTAAAGGAAGAATTACTTTAACAAACGAAGACACTAAAAAAGCTTTAAAAGAATTCTTAGAAAAGGTGGATGATAAAAATACTTATATAGTTATAGGACATAAAATGCAAGGATATGAAAGAGCAGTTTTAGATATTTCAAAAGAGCTTAATAAACATTTTGATGTTACAGCAGTTGTTCCAAAATTTGTTTCAGAAGATGTTAGAGAAAATATAGAAAACACTAGTGGTTTAAAAGGTATTTATGTTTGTCCAGACCCTTCTGAACTTGGAATTTATAAAAGCTTTAATTATGAGATTTTTGAAAGAAGAAATTCAGTAGTTGTTGCATTTGACGGAAATTCGCCTGTATCAAATTTAATACAAGAAGCAAAAAACGGAAAAGGAAAAGCAAAAATATATGTAAATGCAGATGTAGATGTGCTAAAAGAAAAAGCTAATTCTTTAGATGGATATGTTAAAGTATTTAATAAAAATATAAGTTTAGCAGATGAAGTTTTAGAAGATAATCCAGAGATAAAAGGGTAAAAAATAAGGACGAAACAATTTGTAATCGCAAATTGTTTCGTCCTTTTTAGCTGCTAGAGTCATGCCGGAGCCATAGTTATTTTGCCTTTACAGCAAAAAAATTAGGTTCAAGTCTAAGGGTGTTGAACAAAGAAATTTTTTGAGCAAGGTCAAACTCGACCAAAGGCTCTCCAATTCCTTTGCGTTCCATCCATCTTCCATTTTCAGATAAGAATCCGAAATGGAACTGGTTTGGAACGCAGTTCCACATACCTGAATAATCGTCAGGATCATAGCAATTTCTTGCATAAAAACCCCAAAAGACAATTACCCATTCACCCCTTTTTAAGGGGGCTCTGGGGTTGTCAATCACCCGAGCATTAAGACCATAGTCTTTAGCCAGGTTATAATGATAAAAGATGAATGTAAAAACAAATACACTAAAATTAGTTGAAAGAGATGGGATTTTGTGGTAAAATATATATAGATTGATGCATAAAAGGCACATTTTTATTGTGTGCCAAATGCGACTAAAACATCAAAAAAACATAAGGAGGAAAAACAAAATGAAAAAATTTGATGTTGTAATAGTTGGAGGCGGTCCTGCAGGGATGTTCTGTGCTTACGAATTAATAACACGGAAGCCGGATGCAAAAATCCTAATCATTGAGCAGGGCAGGGCCATTAGAGAACGTAAATGCCCTGCACAGGCAAAAGGGATTCCATGTGTGAAATGCAAAGTATGCTCTATCACGCATGGGTCCTCTGGTGCAGGAGCATTTTCTGATGGAAAGCTCTTGCTTCCGCACCCTACTGACAGGCGAGTGAGAGGAAACCTAGGGAGGCACATGGATCTTGCACAGTCAATGGAGCTCTACAAATATACTGATGAAGTGTATTTGAGTTTTGGAGCAACAAAAGAGATAAAGGGAGAGGATGGTATTGGATATGTAAATACTACTCTTGCTCCATATCTCAAGCAGGCGGAGCTAAAAGCGAACTGCTCTCGCATTCGGCACCTTGGTACTGATGGGGCCCATGAGGTCTACAAAAATATCGAGGACTTCTTAAAAGAAAAAGGTATAGTAACTTTTTTTAATACAGAAGTTACAGACATTATTGTAGATACAAGGCGTGTAACAGGAGTAAAGTACCGTCAGGGAAAAAAGATAGGAGAAATTATGTCTGATAAGGTAGTCCTGGCGATAGGCCGAAGTGGAACAGAATGGTTAGAAAAGCTGTGCAAAAAGCACAAAATCGAAAACTATTCTGGACCGGCTGATCTTGGAATTCGCTATGAACTTCCGGATAGCGTGATGCGGGATATTAACCGTGTCCTTTATGAAGGAAAATTCATAGGAACACCCAACCCTTACAGGGACAAAGTACGTACCTTCTGCCAGAATCCTTCAGGGCTGGTGTCAGCAGAATCCTATAAGGGAGAGCTGACGCTTGTCAACGGACACAGCCTGCTGACTCCAGCCAGTGAAAACACAAACCTGGCACTGCTAGTATCTATGGACTTTGGGGGAATTGAAAATCCCATTGAGGTTACTGAGCAAATTGCTCGGTCTTTGAACAAAGTTGGCAGAGGTCAGCCTATAGTTCAAAGACTGGGAGATTTGAGAAGTAATCACCGTACAACGGAGGAGGCTCTTAGAAGAAATTCTGTAGAGCCGACTCTCAAAACAGCAGTACCAGGGGATCTTTCTCTTGGAATGCCAATGAGGGTTCTGGTCGATATTCTTGGATTTATCGATCAGATGGAGATTATTGCTCCAGGCTTTGCGGACGATGATAATCTCCTGTATGGTCCAGAGATAAAGTTTTACAGTTTAATGCTCAGATTAAGCAAAGAATGTGAAACAAGTATCCACGGACTCTATGGCATTGGAGATGGATCTGGTCCGACTCACGGCTTAATGCCTGCATCGGTAAATGGCATCCTTCTGGGGTACATCTTGTCTAGTCGCATTTAAACTTGCACAGTGCTGCTTGCACGGTGCATAACCTAAAAAGGAGAGGATATCTTAAGGGATAGCCTCTTCTTTTTGATAGGTAAGTATTACTGTAGAGTGTCTATAAGAATTAGATTATTTTCAATAAAATATTAAAGCAAGTATAAAGTTGCAGTTAAGAGCTTGTCAAGTCTAGTGTGTAAATTTTTACTATATATATACTAAAGCAGGA